>ERZ857785.154-NODE-154-length-96163-cov-5.219170_pt1 | contig 96163 bp, 97 predicted proteins | sample MGYA00519763_ERZ857785 | MGnify/ENA primary metagenome ERZ857785 (study PRJEB31778, sample SAMEA3449365) | human gut metagenome | biome: human gut; feature: human-associated habitat; material: faeces | place: United Kingdom | collected 2010/2012 ...
TTACCTGAGTTTTTCCATCTGGTCTTAAATATTTCAGAGTGCCATCTTTACGGACTTTTGTCAGCTGACGGGAAAGTTTGTGTGCCATGTTGATTGCGTATGGCATGTATTCTTCTGTCTCGTTGGAAGCATAACCAAACTGGATTCCCTGGTCGCCAGCTCCAATAGAGTCAAGCTCGTCCTCATCCATCTGATTCTCTTTCTGCTCAAGTGCTTTATCAACACCCATTGCAATATCAGCAGACTGTTTATCAAGTGCTGTGATTACTGCACATGTATCAGCATCGAATCCGAATTTTCCACGAGTATAACCAATCTCGCGGATTGTCTCTCTTACGATTGACTGGATATCGATATTTGCCTTGGAAGTGATCTCACCCATAACCAGAACAAGACCTGTTGTAGTTGCAGTCTCGCAGGCTACACGGCTCATCGGATCCTGTGCGATCAGAGCATCCAGGATGGCATCAGAAATGGCATCACAGATTTTATCCGGATGACCTTCAGTTACAGATTCGGAAGTAAATAAGATTTTTTCTTTGTTTTCCATTCTTTTGTTTTTCCCTTTCTTCGATGGAGCGAAAATTTCCAAAACAGCTAATATCTATCGCTGCATTGTATGTTTTCCGCGAAAAAAAGAACAGCCCGGACAAGCGGACTGTCTTATAAATGACTTTTTATATAAACAATCCTCTTATTGTTCGATCACTCGCTCAGGTTGGCACCTTCCTCTCTTTCGAGGGGTTGCCGTGGCTTCATAGATCCTATGTATCTCCACCACTCTGAATAAAAGGCTATTCTTCAGTTTTCCTGTTGCAAGCAATACAATATACTGATTGCTTATAATTGTCAATAGACATTTAACGTCTTATGACTATTTTTCACCAGATTAAATCTGATACTCAACAGATCAAGGCTGTCAGGCTGCAATCTGAAATTAACAATTCACCCTACACGCAGGCGGAATTTCTGAATATCCTTCTCACTGGAAACTCTCTCGATCTCTGCGCCAAGGCTGCGAAGCTTCTCTTCGAAGTTCTCATAGCCACGCTGGATGTAAACAATATCATCCACAATGGTGATTCCCTCTGCTGCCAGTCCTGCAATAACAAGAGCTGCCCCAGCACGAAGATCCGGTGCACTTACTCTTGCACCAGTAAGCTTATTCACGCCATCAATAATTGCGGAATTGCCTTCAACCTTAATACAGGCTCCCATTCTGGAAAGCTCATCGGCATATTTGAAGCGATTCTCAAAAATACTCTCAGTTACGATGCTGGTTCCCTCTGCAAGTGCAAGGGTAACCGCAATCTGCGGCTGCATATCAGTCGGATATCCCGGATATGGAAGGGTCTTCACATGAGTGCGATGAAGTCTGCCCACTGCACGTACACGTACGGCATCATCAAACTCCTGAACTTCACATCCGATTTCCTCAAGCTTAGCTGTAGTAGCTTCGAGATGCTTTGGAATTACATTCTTAACTGTGACATCCCCACCGGTAGCTGCTGCAGCGAACATAAAGGTTCCTGCCTCGATCTGGTCCGGAATGATGGAATACTCTGTGCGGTGAAGCTTCTCAACACCCTTGATACGGATCACATCTGTACCAGCACCTTTGATATTGGCTCCCATGCTGTTCAGGAAGTTGGCAACATCTACTACATGTGGCTCTCTGGCAGCATTCTCAATAATCGTACGTCCTGGTGCAAGAGATGCTGCCATCATAATATTGATGGTTGCTCCTACAGAAACTACATCCAGGAAAATATGGCTTCCATGAAGATTAGATGCCTCGGCAACAATGGCTCCATGAAGAATATCAACTTTCGCACCAAGGGCTCTGAAACCTTTCAGATGCTGGTCAATCGGACGGCTTCCGATATTGCAGCCACCTGGAAGAGGAACTTCTGCTCTTTTATATTTGCCAAGTAATGCGCCAAGAAGATAGTAAGATGCACGGATCTTCTTAATATACTCATAATCTACACTTACATCACCAATGGTAGAACCATTGATCTTAACAGTTGACTTATTGATTCTGTCAACCTGTGCTCCGATGCCAGCTATTGCCTCCAGTAAAACGTTGATGTCTCTGACGTCAGGCAGATTCTCGATGAGAATTGTCTCATCCGTCATAATGGCTGCTGATAAAATAGCCAGCGCTGCATTCTTTGCACCTGCTATCTCTACTTCACCAACAAGCGGATTTCCACCTTTAATCACATACTGTTCCATAATACACCTCTATTATTCTTACTCCGCGAGCCAAAAAGGCTATTGTCAATTTCTCTACAATAACCTGACAGCCCTCCTCTGATTTACAGTTACTCTTCACTTCGTTCATCGTGACGCATTCCGCGAATAGTAACAATCTACAGTTACTTAATAACCCCTGTCTGTAGTGTTTCCAAAAGTGCCTGCAGACTTGCTTCCAAATCTTTCCCTTCTTCATCTACCACAATGTCTGCATATTTCTCGTATAAGGGAACTCGCTCCTCATATAAACTCTTCAAGGTCTGTCCTTCTTTCAGAAGAACTCCCCGCTTCTTAAGATTTCCAAGCCGTTTCTCAAGAGACTCCAGAGAAAGGCTGAGGTAAACTACCTTCCCAATTGATTTCAAGTGTTCCATGGCTTCACTGCAATATACCACACTTCCCCCAGTAGCAATTACAGTATTCTCTGTATCAATCGACGCATTTACGCGATTCTCAATGGTCTTGAAACCTTCTTCTCCTTCTTCATCAATGATCTGATAAAGACGTCTTTTTTCTTCTTTTTGTATTAAAAGGTCTGAATCTAAAAATTCGTATCCAAGTATTTTCGCAAGAACAACGCCCAGTGTGCTTTTACCTGCACCGGGCATTCCAATTAATGTTATATTATTCATTTTCATTCGATACTCCTTTAAATAATAACACATAAGAGCCATTATTGCAATCACATTAAAAAATTGTTACTGAGTTCGTTAAAAAATTGTTACTGAGTTCGGTTTTTTAATGGGTGATTTTTAAGTTTCTGATTATGCTTTTTTCCTTTTTTTACGCTATATCCAAAGGTGCCCAGTTTCTTTCCAAGTCCCAGATATTCTCCATGGGAATACACCATCAGTTTTGACTGATTCAGCTGAAATTTATTATTTTTATCCATATAGGCTTCGTCCGCATGCACTGCAACTACTTCCGCAAGGAACATGTGATGAGAACCAAGCTTCTCAATTTTCTTAACTTTACATTCAATATTTACAGGAGCTTCACCGATCATTGGTGCCTTCACATGATCCGCCTTTTCTTTGGTAAGATGAAGCTCCTGAAATTTATCAACCTCTCTGCCGGACCGCACGCCACAATAATCGGTGGCGTATGCAAGCTCTTCTGTGGTAAGGTTCAGAACAAATTCCTTTGTCTTGCAGATCATATCGTAAGAAAATCTGGTGGGACGAACGGAGATGCTTACCATTGGCGGGTTGGTACACACGGTGCCAGCCCACGCTACTGTTATTATATTATCATTACCCTCGCCATCTGTAACGCTGACCATCACAGCAGGAAGCGGGTAAAGCATATTGCCTGGTTTCCAGGTCTGTTTTGCCATATTTTTGCTCCTCTTTTATGTGAAAATTTCCCGTGCAAAGAACCTTCTGCGTTACTTTTCACTTTGTGAGCAGTAGCTTTTAACAGCCTCTTTGCCGGGAAAATCTTTATCATCAGTTAAAGTCATTTGCCATGATCTGTGCGGCTTCCATCATAGCCGGGATCATCTGTTTCTTACGGGAAACCACGCCTTTCAGGTGGAAGCACTTATCCTCCGGTTCCTGCTGGAATGCGATTTTTCCCATTTCCTCGCTGCCCTCGCCGTAATAAATTACATCTGAGGACTCGTCCATAATATTGGTTAACATAAAGTAAACACGGGTAATTCCATGGCGTCCGCACTCGCTTACCATAAATGGTTTCAGGCGAACTTTGATCTCCTGAAGTTCTTCCTCGTCCATGGAACTGATCTGTCCAACACCAAAGTTGATCTCATCCTCAGCAATAAATTTCTTATAATCCTGATAGAAAATTTCTTCCGGTGATTTGTCTTTCAGGTTACTTCCTGCTTTAAACATCTCTTTTGCAAACTGCTCAATATTGATTCCTGCAATAAGTGCCAGCGCACCTGCCGCCATCTTGTCAGATAATGTGCAGGTAGGTGAACGGAACATCAGTGTATCTGAAATAATCGCAGCACAGAGAAGCCCCGCAATACTCGGTGAAATCTCAAGTTTCTGCTCCCCATACATTTCATACAGAATCGTTGCTGTACATCCGACCGGCTGATTTCTGAAAGAAATCGGTACCATAGTTTCCAGAGAACCCAGTTTATGATGGTCAATAATCTCCACGATTTCAGCTTTATCGATATTGTCAACTGCCTGATCTTTCTCATTATGGTCCACAAGTGCTACTTTTTTCCTGTGCATATCCAGAAAATTTCTTCGGGAAATTGTTCCGATACATTTTCCCTTTTTGTTAATTACAGGGAACGCACGATGACGGTGTTTGATCATCTCATTCTGAATATCATCCGTAAAATCCTCTGTATTAAAAGTAACCAGATTATCTGTTTTCATAATATACCGTACAGGAATACTCTGGTTGATCAGTCTTGCGATCGTAAATGTATCATACGGAGACATAATAATTACAATTTCTCTCTCATGAGCAAGCTTTATCACCTTTTCGCTGACTTCAATTCCCATACCAACGATAATACAGCTAACATTCTGCGCAATCGCCTGAAGATGATCCTCTTCTCTGTCTCCCATGATTATCAGGTCATCCGGTTCAATATAGGCCTTGAGCATTTCCGGATTTGCAGTTCCCACCAGAACTTTTCCTTTTGTAAAATATCCATGCTCATTTCCCTCTACTACGGTACCTGCAATTGTCTCGGCAATTCTTCTGTACTGTGTCTTCGCTCTTGACAGCAGATAACTGTCCGTTGTATCCATATAAGTCTTAGCAATATCACCGATTGTGATCAGACCTTCCAGCTGTCCTTCTCTGTCTCTGATCGGAAGAGATACGATACTTTTCTCCATCATCAGATCCCATGCATTTTTCAGGGACATACTCTTATCAGCTTCCGGACTCATACGGATATCCATATCTTTTATCTGTGTTCCAATGTTAGACAGATATCCCGGTGGCTGCATGCCGAAACGATTTAACACATATTCTGTCTCTTCATTGATCTGTCCTGCACGCTTTGGAATGTATTTCACCTTCTGAGAAGTCCTGTTTTTGATGTCCGCATAGGCAATTGCTGAACAGATGGAATCCGTATCCGGATTCTTGTGACCTATTACAAATATTTTTTCCTGATTTCTCATACAGATTCTAACCTCAATTATCTAATTTAATGTTTGCAAAAAGTGCGCCAAGAGATGTGGAAGCCTCTTCCTTTGAATCCGGAAGCTCGATCACTTCCTCCTCAATTTCCTTAGCCATCATATCTGTTGCCTCTTTGATGCTCAGACTTAATTTTCCATCTTTGACAGCAGTTACTTTTACCTTTACTTTATCTCCAACTGTCAGAACTTCTGATGGTTTCTTAATTCTCTTCTCACAGATCTGTGAAATATGAACCAGACCTGACAGACCATTTCCCAGATCTACGAATGCACCATATGGCTGTAAGCTCTCAACAACACCTTCTGTTACAAGTCCGACCTGCACATTGGAGATTTTTGTTTTTCTCTCCTCCTCTGCTTTTTCTCTTAATATTTCCTTTGCAGAGAGAATTAATCTTCCTTTTTCTTTATCAATATCGAAAACCTGAACCTGGATTGGTTTGTTCAGATATTCGTTTGTATCCTCCACATAATTCAGGGCAAGCTTTGAGGCGGGAATAAATCCACGTACACCTTCTACATAGGCGATCACGCCGCCATTTACAATGCCTTTTACCACCACATCAATTACTTCTTTTGAATCCTTTAATTCTTTCAGCTTATCCCATGCAAGCACATCTGCTGCTTCTGTTCTGGACAACAGAATATTTCCATTTCCATCGTCTTTACTCACAACAGTCGCAGAAACTTCATCTCCCACATTCACCTGTTCCTTTAAAGAAAATCCCGGTTCTCTGCTGTAATCCTCTGCCGGAATAATGCCTTCCGCATAATACTTCAAATCTACCACAACTTCTTTTTCATCTACACTGACGACAGTTCCTGTAAGAATATCCCCTTCTTCAATTTTCTTAAAAGAGGCTTCCAGTTCTGTTTCGTAATCTTTCATTGATTCAGCCATTATCTGTTTTCTCCTTTACCTGGAATAAATGTAACTCTTCTCCATCTGTTACAGGATACTGAACAGTTACAAATAGAGTATATTATGTCAGCTATTTTCAAACATTATAACACAATCACTTTAATAATGGAAATCTGAATTTTCATACAGATAGTTCACACAAACAGATATTTATATGTTACAATAATATCATCAACCAACTATAGCAAATCTATAAACAAGTCCCCTGTGAGATTACAAAAATCAACGGGGAACTGCCTGTATCAGGAAAGGATATTATTATACATGAATTATGATTCTGTCCCCTTGAGGAATTTTAAAGAACTGAATGACTGGGAGACAGTTATTTTTGTCTATCAGTCTGCCCTTAAACAGGTAGAAACAAAGATTGATATTCTAAACGGTGAATTTCAGCACAGACATAAATACAATCCAATCGAACATGTAAAATCCAGAATCAAAACTCCGGAAAGCATTGTAAAAAAACTGAAACGACATGGATATGAATCCAGTATCGAGAACATGGTACGCTATGTAAATGACATCGCAGGAATCCGTATCAGCTGTTCCTTTACATCTGATATCTATCTGATTGCAGATATGATTTCCAAACAAAATGACCTGACGATCCTTGCAAGACGTGATTATATGAAAAATCCTAAAAAGAGCGGTTACCGCAGTTATCATATGCTGGTTACCACACCGGTCTTTCTCTCCGACAGTATCATTGATACCAAAGTAGAGATTCAGATCCGCACAGTTGCACAGGATTTCTGGGCGACTCTGGAGCATAAGATGCATTACAAATTTGAGGGGGACGGACCTGACTATATCACAAAAGAATTAAGAGAATGTGCGCGATATGTAGCAGAACTGGATACCCGCATGGAAGAACTCAATAATGAAATCCAGAAATATGGAAAATTATCAGATAAAAAATAAAAAATCCCCGTAAAACGAGGAGTGCCCCGGCAGTGGTTTACCGGGGCTATTATTATGAAAAAAATTTATGTGTAATGATAACACATTACAACGTCTTTCGTAGGTTCTTTCGAACTATCTATATAGTAGCAATCATTTATGAATAAATTATGAACTCGCAGTTAACTTTTCGTTTATTTGCACAATTATTTTATATTTTTTAATATTTTTTTATAGAATTACCACATATTTATAGTTCTTGTTTTATTTTATGCTTGTCTATCTTGTATATCTCCCATAATCTTCCATAACTATTTCGTCTCTTCACAGTTACGATTTGAGAATGAGCAGATTTTACTCAAAAAGACTCTTTGCAAAATCAGCCAGTTTATGCAGGATTCCTTTTACCTCTTCTTTACCAATCCCCATTTCTTCCAGTTTATCATATGCCTTCGTCACAGCACTCCTGAGCTGTTCCTCATCAATATCAGAATCCTTGATCTGTTTAACGATCTTTATGATTCTGTTCTCTTCTTCCTCCGAAAGGCTAACTCCTGCAGTACTCTCCGCAGTCTGGATCAGCGATCTGATCTGATCATCTGAAATATCCTGTTTTGCTGCCTCATTTTTCACATACATAATGATATCAACTACTTTGTCCGGATCTGATACAAGAGAATCAATCTCATTATCAGAAATAATCTCCTGTACAGATTCCGAAGTATCTGCTGCCATCGCCGGTACTGCCGGTGTCGTACATGTAATTGCTGCCGCAATAATAAGTATTCCTGCTTTTTTTATTCTCATGATTTAATTACCTCCATACTCTTGCCAGTCAATAATAAGTCTCTGTCTTTTCACTGTCAGCAGATTACAGACAATGAACAGGCATTTCCATTTACCGGCTCATTATATCAGAAATCTTATGCCTTCTGTAAAATAAATATCCCAATTTCTCTCTTCATAATTCCTTCGACATTTGTTCAAATTTTTTTCACATCTTAAACACGATTTTCTCATAATTGCAGGATATACTAAAGTTATAAAAATAATAAAGCCAACGTTATTTTTATAAAATTTCTTTTTCATATGTTGATTGCCGGAAGAGGCAATTAACTCTCCTTCCTTTTAAAAAATAAATTTGAACGTAATATAAAAAGCATCCGCTTAGCCACCGGATGCTTTTTATATTTATCTTTTTATGAAATTTCTGTAAATGCATTTGCCAGCTGTGCAAACTGTGCCAGTGTCAGTGCTTCTCCTCTGACACTCAGGGAAAGTCCACACATCCCCAACGCCTGCTCAATCTGTTCTTTAGAAAATGGTATCTCCTGTGAATTCTTCAGACCATTCACCAGTGTCTTCCTTCTCTGGTTAAAAGATGCTCTGATAATACGAAACATCAGCTTCTCATTCTTTACCTCAACCGGCGGTTTTTCATATCGTTCCAGTCTGATCACCGCACTTCCCACTTTAGGTCTTGGCATAAAACAGTTGGGCGGTACATTTGCCACGATCTTTGGTTTCGCATAATATTGCACAGCCAGTGAAAGCGCCCCGTAATCTTTTGTTCCGGGTCCTACCTGCATTCTGTCCGCAACTTCTTTCTGTACCATAATAGTAATAGAATCAACAGGAACCTGATTCTCAAACAATCCCATGATGATCGGGGTAGTAATGTAATATGGCAGATTGGCAACAACCTTGATCGGACGCCCCTGATTTTTTTCCAGTGCAAGCTGGCGGATGTCTACTTTGAGGATGTCGTTGTTGATGACTGTCACATTATCCCAATCTTTCAGAGTGTCGTCCAGAATAGGAAGCAGTGTTTTATCAATCTCAACTGCTGCCACTTCCCTTGCTGCTTCAGCCAGATACTGTGTCATGGTTCCGATTCCCGGTCCAATCTCCAATACAAAATCATCCTTTGTGATCTGTGCAGAATCTATAATCTTATCCAGAACATGAGTATCGATCAGAAAGTTCTGACCAAACCTTTTCTGGAATGCAAAATTATACTTCTGAAGCACTTCTATGGTATACTTTGGATCTCCTAGATACGGTCTGGGCATAATCTTTACTCCTTTTTCTTTATTACCTGTAACTGTACAAATACGCATTATTTAGTAAAATCTTTCTCGTACAGAACAATATATCCATCTCTGTCTATACGTTTCTTAGATACATTTCGTTTAAATTTACGGATTCCTCCCTGTGATTTTGCAATCGCAGCATCTATCAGTTCTTTTACTGCGCCAACATTCATAGGAGAATCCTCTTTCTGGTTAATTCCAATCAGATTATACAGCGCAAGCATTCCCATCTGATCAATAGCATAACCATTCTCTTTTGTATAAACCCTTGCAAAATTGACAAGTTCATCATTGGTAAACACAGGAATATTGATCATTGAAGTAAACTTCTTTGCGAATTTCGGATATCTGGCAATCAGTTTTCGCATACCAATCTTCTCATCTTCCACGATTACTGTAAGTCCGTCTGTATTAACTTCCATGGCTTTGTCAAGCATCTCTACTGTTTCCGGTGTCAGCTGATTTGCATTTTCGATCACAAGAAAGCCACCTGCCAGCTTTGAAAAAATCTTATAAATATTTTTTCCGTTGATCTGATCTGCAAAAACATATGCTACTTTTGACGCTTCCAGATTCAGTTCTTTACAGATTGCCGGAATCAGGCCTGAGATCAGTCTGGTCTTTCCGCATTCCTTACCGCCCATCACAATAATATTTCCAGTTTTAGAAGTCTTGTCTGCTGCAGCCATCTGTACATCATATAAAGTATCCACAAGCTGCTCTTTCATACCCGGAACCTTTACAAAATATGTAAATAACTGCTTCTCATCATCTGTAAGTTCTTTTTCTCTTGGTACGATATCCCTTGGATCTGCTCCATTTTCCGGCTGGATAGATTCTATAAAACGTTCCAGCTCCTCTTCTTCTGTCAGGGGTTGGGCTTCTTCCGTTCCCTCTGTATCATCTTCCGGATTCAGATCTGTATTCCCCATCGGTCCATGGAGAAATTCCTCTTCAGCTCTTCTGAGATCTTCTTCTGTAACCTCATCTTCTTCTTCATCATCTTCTTCTATTTCCGGCTGCACCGGTATTTCCTTTTTCGGTTCTTCATCCGGCTTTGGATCAGCAACCTTTATATCTTTTATATCTCCGCTGAGGAAATCCGGTTCTTCCAGTTCCTCTGAAATATCATGGGCTTTTATTTCTTTATCATCAACATCAGTTTCTGAACTTTCTTCCTGTACTTCTTCTGTTTTTGACTCTTCTTCCTTCGGAATCTCAATTCCCTGCGCACTGGCAGCAGCAAGGATCGTATCCTCCAGATTCAACTCTTTCCCTTCCAGATCAAAAGAATCCATATTCAGTTTCGTCTCAGCAACTTCCTCAACTTTCGGCGGTTTGCTCAGTTCCATATTTTTCATGGATGCCGGAATATTTAATTCAGGCATCTTAATTGCAGCCATGGGTTCTGCCCCCGGTTTTTCAGGTTCTGCCTCCAATTCCGGAACATTTTCAGGTTCTTTCTGTGACGCATCACTCTTTATGATTTCTTCCGGAATCTCATCTTCCCTGGTGATACCGGCCTCGTTAACCATATCCATGGATTCTTCCGGAAACTCTTCTTTCTCTTCCTGAGTCTTACCTCCAAAGACATCCCTGATCCCCTTTGAAATCTTTTCCTGAATGCCTTCCATGCTGACCTGAACTTCCGGCTCATTGTTTTCTGTGGTTTCTTCCACTTCTTCAGCTTCAGGCTCTTCCTGCGCTTTTACTTCTGTTTCCGTTTTTTTCTTCTCCAGTTCTTTCGCCTGCTCTGGTGTAAGAAGTTTCGGAACAAACTGTTTCTCAAATTTTGCTTTCTCGGCACCTGTCAGCTCACCCATTCTCATTTTAAGATCATAGGCTTTCATAACATATTTGCCTTCACTGAACCAGAGAATGATTTCATTGCATAAATCCAGACATTTCTGTTTTTCTCCTGCTTTGTAATACAGGGCTGCCAGTTCATATGACCATTTCTCTGTAAATTCCTGTTCTTTATACTCTTCCAGGATTCTGATCTGCTCATTTAATGAAGAATTTTTTGCCCTTGCAATCTTGTACTGCAGAATATATTGTGTACTGTCATTCGAAGCCACCTGCTTATACTCTTCAAAAAATTCTTCTGCTTCATTGATATCATCCATTCGCAGAGAGATCTCAATCAGACGGTAAAGAATATTTTTTCCAATAGATGCCTTATGATATGCAAGAAGGAAAATCTCCTTACTGTCCTCATATCTTCCGTTTGCTGCATATATTTCACCGACAACACATAAGGTGCGGACATTTTTGACGCGTCTCCAGTCTATGCTGTCTACAATGTTCATGGCACCTTTATAATCTTTGTCCTGAACCAGCTTATTAATCTCTTCAAGTTTTATCCGAAATTCTTCTTTATCCAATGCATTCACCAACTTTCCATAATTACGCTCAGTGTATCATAAGCCCATACCCTTGTCAAAAGATTGTTTCTTCTTACACAGGCTGTGATACTGTTCCCTGAACTACCTGAAATACCTTATTTATCTGAAACTGATGACTGATAAAATCATCCAGCCCTGTACATGTTATCAATGTCTGGATATCACTGATACTGTCCAGAAGATAATTCTGCCTGCTGCTGTCCAGCTCGGACAGAACATCATCCAAAAGCAGAACCGGTGTGTCTTTTATTTTTCTCTTTACTATATATATTTCTGATAATTTAAGTGAAAGTGCCGCTGTCCTCTGCTGTCCCTGAGAACCGTATTTCCTGATATCAATCCCATTTGCCATTACACACAGGTCATCTCTGTGTGGGCCTGCGGATGTCAGTCTCATCCTCATATCTCTTTCTCTGTTGGCACAAATGGTACTTTCCAGTTTCTCTGCTGTACAGTCCGGTTCATAAATAACGTTCAGTTCTTCCAATCCCCCTGTAAGATTACCATGTATTTTTCGAACCGTTTCATTTAGTTCTTTAATAAATTCACTGCGCTTGTCAATAATCTTCCGTCCATATTCAGCCATCTGTATATCCCAGATATCCAGTGTATCTTTAAGTGAAGGCTGAACACTGAGATCCTTCAGCAATTTATTTCTCTGATTTACAATATGGTTATATGAAGCCAGATCTGTAAGATATATTTTATCTAACTGGCACAGTTCCAGATCAAGAAATCTCCTTCTCTCACCCGGACCATTTTTTATAATATTCAGATCCTCAGGAGAAAAAAACACCAGATTAACTACTCCGAAAAGCTCACTGGCCTTCCGGATAGGAAGACCATTGATTGCAACGCCTTTTGCTTTATTCTTTTTAAGATGCATATCAATCCTGTAGGAAAGCTCATCTCTTTTTACCATCATCCTGATATGAGATTCATCCTTTCCAAACTGAATCATATCCTTATCTCTGCTTCCTTTATGCGATTTTGTAGTTCCGCAAAGATAAAGTGCCTCCAGGATATTGGTCTTTCCCTGAGCGTTATTGCCGTAAAATATATTCGTCCCCTGTGCCAGATCGAGTTCCAGAGAATCATAATTTCTGAAATTTTTTAACTGAACAGATTCAATATACATTTATTCACCTGATCACTTTAATTTCTTTTCCATCATAAGAAACGATGTCACCTTCATAAACCTTTCGGCCACGACGGTCATCTACCTCTCCGTTTACTTTTACCAGTCCGTCAGTGATCACATATTTCGCTTCAACCCCGTCCTGAACCATATCTGCAAGTTTCAGTAACTGCCCCAGTTTTATAAATTCATCTCTGATTTTAATTTCTTCCATTTTCATTTACTCCCTATCTTGCCTGATTCTGGTTGATATTTACAGGCAGAATCAAATATGTGTAATTTTCCTCGTCATCCCTGATAAAACATGGTGCTTTTGGATTTACGAGGTAGATACTGATTGTTTCATCATCGATTACTTTGAGTGCATCGATCAGAAATCTTGGATTAAAGCCAATAAGGATATCTTTGCCCTCTTTATCAATATCAATATTTTCATTCATGGAACCCATTGCAGAATCAATACGTAATTCCATAGAATTATCTGTAATTTCAATAATGATCGGTTTCTTTTCTCCCTCTCTTACCAACAGAGTGGCTCTGTCGATACAGTCCAGAAATTCTTTTTTATTAATTTTAATTTTGGTTTCGTAATCGCTGGAAAGCATCTGATCAATACGGAAATATTCTCCATCAATTAATCTGGAAACAACAATAGTCTGGTCAAACTCAAATAAAATATGATTTTTTGAGAAATAAATATTTACAATATCATCAATTTCACCGGATAAAATCTTACTGATCTCATTAAGTGTTTTGCCAGGTACCACCACTTTGCGGTCAGCATAATCTTTTTTCAGTTCCATACGTCTGATCGCAATACGATGTCCATCGAGAGATACTATTTTCAGGTAGTTATTTTTGATTTCAAAAAGTTCACCGGTCATCAGCTTATTGGTTTCATTGGAGGCAATTGAGAAAATAGTCTGTCTAATCATCTCTTTTAATGTGAATTGAGAGATAGTAAGACTTTCTTCTTTCTCAATCAGTGGGAGATATGCAAAATCTTCTCCGGATTTACCAGGTATCGTGAATTTTGCTTTCTCACAGGTAATGGTGGCAGTAAGTTTCTCATCTGTTTTAATAGTTACCGTATTATCTGGCAGTCGACGAATAATTTCATAGAAAATTTTTGCATCCAGCGCAATGATTCCTTTTTCTTCAATGGTTCCATCAACAATTGTTTCTATACCGAGTTCCATATCATTAGTAGTAAATTTGATCTGGTTTGTAGTAGCATCAATCAGAATACATTCCAGAATTGGCATTGTTGTTTTAGAGGGAACTGCTTTCAGTGAGATGTTTACACTTTTGAGCAAGTTGATTTTCTGGCAAATGATTTTCATAATGTGTATAACTTCCTTTCTTGGGTGATGTGGTTTTTTATAGATAAATATATAAAAGGAATTCGTCGTCGCCGCCGTAGGGGATGTGAATATGTGAAAAACTCCATTGAAGGTTGATTTTTCAAGGAGTTCGGATATGGATAACTTCGTGTAAAGGTGTGCTTAAAGTATGTGTATAACTTGTGTATAACCGAAGCGCCCAAAAAGCGGCGAAAAGTTATACACACTTATACACATTCAATCAACATCTTATACACATGTTATACAGTCAGTTATCCTCATCCCTGTGGATTAATTTTTTTCTTTAAAGTTTCAATGGTGTTTTTAAGGTTTTCATCGTTGTTGATTTCTTTTTCAATTTTGTCGATGCCGTGCATAATGGTAGTATGATCACGATTTCCAAGACATTTTCCGATAGATTTCAGCGGAGTTGAGATGATTTCTCTGCATAAATACATGGCAATCTGGCGGGGGGTTACAATTTTGGAGTTACGCTTATTTCCACAGAGGTCATCCACTGTAACATCAAAATGTTCAGCAACCATGGAAATAATATAATCCGGCGTGATGACTTTCTTTTCATCAGGGGAAATAATATCCTTTAACGCCTGTTCGGCAAGTTCAAGTGTAACTTCCTTTTTTTCAAGTTTGGCAAAAGCCATCACCTTGTTGATCGCGCCTTCCAGTTCGCGGATATTGGATTTAATATTGTTTGCAATGTATTTGATTACTTCCTCGTTAATATCATATCCATCCATTTCTTCCTTCTTATGAAGAATTGCCATTCGGGTTTCGTAATCCGGCAGTGTGATATCTGCGATCAGGCCCCATTCAAATCGTGAACGGAAACGTTCTTCCAGGATTTCCATATCTTTTGGAGGTTTATCTGACGAAATAATAATCTGTTTTTTGGCACTGTGCAGGCTGTTAAAGGTATGGAAAAATTCTTCCTGTGTAGATTCCTTTCCTATAATAAACTGAATATCATCGACAAGAAGAACATCAATGTTTCTGTATTTTTCACGAAACTTGGTCATTGCCGAGTTATTTCCATTACGGATTGTTTCGATCAGTTCGTTGGTAAACTCTTCACTGGTAACGTAAAGTACTTTGCTGTTTTCATCATGATCAATAATGAAATGAGCAATAGAATGCATCAGATGAGTTTTTCCCAGACCTGCACCGCCATAGATAAAGAGCGGATTGTAGGTATCACCCGGGGATTCGGCAACTGCAAGAGCTGCTGCCTGGGCAAATTTATTATTGCTTCCGACTACAAAGGTATCAAAAGTGTATTTTGGATTCAAATGAGCTTCCTCGCAGCGTGCGTCCTGAGACTGCGCTTTTGGAGAAACTTCCTCTTTTTTCGGAACATCTTCCGGCAATATGAAATTGATGTCACAGTTTTCCATTCCGGTAACTTCACTAATCGTTACCTGAAGTGGAAGTTTGTATTTTTTACTTATATAATTGAGACCTACCTGCTCTGAAGGCACGATAATAGTGACAACATTGTCAACTACTTCGTAAACAGTAAGTGGTTTTAGCCAGGTATTAAAAGAAACGTCGGACAGATCATGTTCTGTCTTGACGATTTGCAGGATTTCGTCCCATTTTTCCACAACTTTGTTCATTTTCTGGTTCTCCCGGTTCGTATTACTTCTATATTAAGTGTGTATTGATAATATTGAGTTTTCCACAAACTCTGACCGTATTCTTAAAAAAGACATAAATATCCTTATATATATTATAATAAAATGCCTGTTTTCGCAATGTATATTTGAGGGAAATGTGGAAAAAAGTTATCCCCACTTTTTATGTGGATTAGTGTGGATAACAGTGGAAAAGCCAATTCCGGTTACCATAATGTGACGTTATTCTTTTAAAAACGATAAAAAATGGGGATAATTTTATGCACAGTAAGAAAAGTAGAAATAAAAGCATTTTTTTGAAGATATGTGTAAAATAGACAGGAGAAAGTGGAAAGATATATAGGTATTCCACAAGTTATCCACAAGTTATCCACAAAATGTGGATAATATTACGTAAACCAATTATGTAATCCACAATGGCATAAAAAACCATTTAAATCTTTGTGTAAATAATACTTGACGAATCCACCCTTTATGAATATAATTGAAATGATGTTCTAATAAGTAAAGTTGGCGGGCAGGAGAGCTGTAGAATCCGGTGTCTGTCATACTTAAAAAGTTACAAAATTTAACATGGATAATAGATAAAGGAGGTGCTTTACCTATGAAAATGACATTTCAGCCAAAAAAGAGATCCAGAGCAAAAGTTCATGGTTTCAGAGCTCGTATGAGCACAAAGGGTGGTCGTAAAGTATTAGCTGCCAGAAGATTAAAAGGAAGAAAGCAGTTATCTGCTTAAGACCGTTAAGACCGCAGTTACTGTGGTCTTTTCTTCTATACAGAAATAATTATTTCAATATCATATAAAGGAGAATCAGATGGAATACTCAGACTCCTTAAAGAAAAATAACGAATTCCAAAGGGTATACCGAAAAGGAACATCACAGGCAAATCGGTATCTGGTGATGTATGTGCTTGAGAACCATGACAGGCACATGGAGAATCGTCTGGGAATATCTGTAAGTAAAAAAGTTGGGAATAGTGTGGTACGCCACAGAGTCACCAGACTGATACGAGAGAGCTACCGCCTGAATGAAAGATCCTTCCGTCAGGGACTGGACATTGTAGTGGTCGCAAGACCAAATGCAAAGGACAAGTCCTATCAGGAGATTGAGAGTGCGCTTATGCATCTTGCAGGCAGAATGAAGATCCGCCGTGAGGCTGAGCTTCATGTGGAAGATTAAACGGTATTTGGGCAGTATTGTTGTTTCGGTAAAGGAGCGGCAATATTGAAACAGATTTGCAGGAGAAATTATCATGAGCAGATTTAGTCCAAGGAATATCATGATTCATATGATTCGTCTCTATCAGAAATATATATCGCCGATGAAGAGAACAAAATGTCCTTATATTCCCACATGTTCTCAATATGGTTTAGAAGCAATTCAAAAATATGGTGCGTTAAAGGGCGGGCTTCTTGCAGTGTGGAGAATTTTGCGCTGCAATCCTTTTTCACATGGAGGATACGATCCTGTGCCATAAACTGTACTGAAACAGACAGTGTACAATAAATGACACTTTAAACTGATTTTCAGCACAAAAACTCAAACTTTGACAATTGAATAGTTACACCGAAAAAGCCTAGGAGGAAACAAACTTTGGATATGATTTTATTAACGAAGAGCAGTGTCCCGATTATTGGACAGGTTGCTTCTATTATGGGCTGGATCATGGACGGGATTTACAGAGTTCTTGATCTGGTGGGTATTCAGAACCTGGGTCTTTGTATCATTATCTTCAGTATTATTATTTATGCACTGATGACACCATTGCAGGTTAAACAGCAGAAGTTTTCTAAGTTAAGCTCTGTTATGCAGCCTGAGCTTCAGAAGATACAGAAGAAATACAAAGATAAAAAAGACCAGGCGTCCGTGCAGAAAATGCAGGAAGAAACTCAGCTTGTATATCAGAAATACGGTGTTTCACCTACCGGCAGCTGTGTGCAGCTGTTGATCCAGTTTCCTGTCCTGATGGCATTATGGCAGGTTATTTACAAAATTCCTGGTTATGTTGGCAGTGTAAAGAATGTTTTCACAGGCCTTGTTGATCAGATCACAAGCGTAAGTGGCTACACAGACCTGATCCAGAGCTTTATCACAGACAATAAGATGACTCGTGTACAGCTGGCGCTGGATAACGGAAAAGCGACCAGTAATTCTGTCATCGATTTCCTTTATGCATTATCTCCATCTCAGTGGAAAGATCTTGCATCAATGGATCAGTTTAAGGGATTTGCAGATACCATTAACACCACGTCTGCAGAAATTTCCAAAATGCAGAATTTCTGTGGATTAAACATTGCAGATCAGCCTTTGAATTACATTAAGGCTGCTTTTGAGGGAGCATCTATTGCACTGGCAATCGCTGCACTTCTGATTCCTATTCTTGCATGGGCGACTCAGGTACTGAACTATAAGCTTATGCCACAGGCTACTTCATCTGCTGAAGGAGCTGTTGATACAATGCAGGCTTCCATGAAGACTATGAATACGGTTATGCCGCTTATGTCAGCAGTATTCTGTTTCACATTCCCGGTAGGTCTTGGTATTTACTGGATTGCAAGTGCGGTTGTAAGAAGTGTTCAGCAGTGGTTTATCAATCGTCATCTTGATAAGATGGATATCAATGATCTGGTAAACGAGAACATGAAGAAGATGGAGAAACAGCGTACGAAAGAAGGACTTCCGCCGCAGAAGATCACCAATCAGGCAAACCAGTCTACTAAGAATATCAATACCAAGATTGATAAAGGTTCCAGTAACACAAACGCAGAAGAGAGAGCCAGAAAAGTAGAGGAATCCTACCAGAATGCAAGAAATGCAAAACCTGGAAGTATTGCAGCAAAAGCAAATATGGTCAGGGATTTTGACGAGAGAAACAAGAAGAAGTAATTGTTGTCGGGAACGGAGGGTTTCATAGATGGAGGAGTTTATCCAGTTTTCAGCAAAAACGAAAAATGAAGCAATCACCAAGGCGTGCATCGAATTAGGTGTTTCCAGTGATCAGCTGGAAATTGAAGTGGTTTCTGAAGGTAGTTCCGGATTTTTTGGCATCGGAAGCAAACCGGCAATCATTAAAGCACGCAAGATCAATACAGTTTCTGAAGAGGATGAGATACAGGAAATCGTTGATACTGTTAAAGTGGATGCGATTAAGGAAGAGCAGAATAGAAAGCCTGCCAAACCTTTTGTAAAAGCTGAGAAACCGGCACCAAAGAGTGAACCGGTGAAAGCAGCTGTAAAAGAAGCAAAAGAGCCGAAGCCTTTTAAGGAAACAAAAGAAAAACAGCCGCGCCAGCCGAAGGAGAAACCTTTTAAGGAGCGTCCTGTAAAAGAAAAACCGGCAAAAGAAAAAATGCCGAAAGAGCCAAGAGAAGAGAAGCCGAAACAGTCCAAACCTGTTGAGATCATCACAGATCCGGCAGAGATCAAAGAAGTGGAAGAGAGAGCAATTGTTTTCCTTCGCGACGTATTTGCATCTATGAATCTTGGTGAAGTGGAGATCACTTCCAAATACAACACAAATGACGGTTGTCTGGAAGTTGCTTTTGAAGGAGAGGATATGGGAATTCTCATCGGTAAGAGAGGACAGACCCTTGATTCTCTCCAGTATCTTACAAGCCTTGTTGTAAATAATAATTCGAATGTTGAATTTGAGTGGCTTATAATGGATGATGGCTCGACAGATAAAACTAGAATCACAATAGATAATTTTATAAAGCAAGAAATTATAAAAATAGATTATCATTATCAAGTAAATCAGGGAAAAATGGCAGCACTAAATAATCTAATGCCATTTGTAACAGGAGAGATAGTTATGTGCTTGGATTCGGATGAATATTTACTTCCAGGAGCACTAGATATTATAAAAAAATATGAAGACAAGCTTATGAATGATCCTAAGGTATATGCTTTAATATTTTTAAAGAAAAATGAACAAGGAAAACTAAGCGGAAATAGATTTCCAAAGAATTTACATAGAAGTGATATGTTTAATTTGTATTTCAGAGAAGGAATAACTGGAGAAAAAGAGCTTGTATTTAAAACAGAGATACGTAAGAGATTTAAACATGAGTTAGAAGCTGATGAAAAATTTGTTACAGAAGCTCGTATGTATCACAAGATGGATATTGATTATGATGTTATATGTGTAAATGAACCAGTGGCTGTTTGTGAATATAAAGATGATGGTTATACGAAAAATATTTTGAAAGTATTTAAACAAGCACCTCTTGGATATTATGAATATTTTAAAGAAATCTTAGAGATGAGCTTAAAAGGTGTAAGCTTCAAAAAGAAAATGTATATATATAAACATTATATTTTATTTGCAACATTAGCAGAAAGAGATCATGCAATAAGAAATGTAGAAGGTTTATTTAATAAAATAATGGTATGCTTATTGTGGATACCAGGTGTTATAAAAACAAGACAGAAATTTATGAAAGACGATAAATAGCGACGTTTTGACATTCTATATAAAATATAATAATATATATGGAGATTATGTTAGGAAAGGGTATATGTAAATGGAAAAAAATAATGAAAATAGAATAATAGTAGAACATGTATATAAAACATTTAATGTATATTTGGACAAAGCTAATTCATTAAAAGAAAAATTATTATTCTGGAAAAGAAACAGAAAAGAAACACGTGAAGTATTAAAAGACGTAAACTTAACAATAAAAAATGGCGAGGCTGTTGCTTTAATTGGTGTTAACGGAAGTGGAAAGTCTACATTATTAAAATTAATGACAAAAATAATTTATCCTACAAATGGGAAAATAACTGTTAATGGTAAATTAACATCATTGCTTGAATTAGGAGCTGGCTTTCATCCTGATTTTTCTGGAAGAGAGAATATTTATTTTAACGCTTCTATATTTGGATTAACTAAAAAGGAAATTGATAATAGATTGCAAACTATAATTGATTTCTCAGAGCTTGGAAACTATATAGACAATCCAGTTAGAACATATTCTTCAGGAATGTTTATGAGACTTGCTTTCGCTGTTGCAATAAATGTCGATGCTGACATACTACTAGTTGATGAGATTTTATCAGTAGGTGATCAACATTTCCAAGAAAAATGTATAAACAAAATGAAAGAATTAAAAAGAGAAGGAAAAACAATGGTATTTGTAACACACGGATTAGACTCTGCTAGAGAGCTTTGCGATAGAGCAGTATGGCTAAATAAAGGTGTAATACAAATGGATGGAGAAACAAACAAAGTAATCGATGAATATATAAAAGAAACAACGTAATTATGATTTAAAATAATGTGGAAAAGAAAGGAAAAAATCTTCAAATGAGTATTTTCAAGAATTTATATAAATATAGAGAACTAATAAAAACAAGTATAAAAAAAGATATAGGTGGAAAATATAAGCACTCTTTTTTAGGAATACTATGGTCATTCATAAACCCATTGCTACAAATAACAGTATATGCAATTATATTTCCATTAATAATGAAAAATGATATACCATATTATACAGTATTTATGGTGTGTGGTTTGATACCTTGGAACTTTTTTGCAACAGTGTTAAATAGAACGTCATTTACAATGATTGAAAACCGGTAACCTGATAAAGAAAGTGTATTTCCCGAGAGAAATATTGCCATTATCAGTGGTAACAAGTGAAGCGGTTAACTTCTTAATATCAACTCTTATAATTTTAGGATTTATATTAGCTTATGGATTAGGAATAACTAAGTTTGTAATATTATATCCAGTAATATTATTAATCCAATATATATTATGCCTATCTTTGATAGTATCAAGTGTAACAGTATTTTTTAGGGATTTACAACATTTTATTGGTGTAATACTACAATTATTATTTTATGCAACACCAATCGTATATTCAATACAAACTATACCAGAACAATATAGATGGATATTGAAAATAAATCCAATGACATACATAATTGAAGGATATAGAGATATATTCTATAATCAATGTATGCCTGATATGAAAATGTTAGGAATAGTTTTAGCAATTGGAATTGCAACATGTATAATTGGTTATATTATATTTAATAAATTACAGAAAAAATTTGCAGAAGAATTATAGAAAGGTGAGTTTATGAAAAATTTAAAGATTTTTGCTTGTCCGTCTGCTGAGGAATTTACTGAAGAAATATGTGATTGTTTAAAATTAAAAATGGGGAAAATGAAAACAATAAAGTTTAAGAATGATAATACTTTTGTTCAAATAGAGGAAAATGTCAGGGAACAGGACATATATATTGTCCAAACTACTATGCCTCCAGTAAACGAGAGAGTTATGGAATTGTTAATTGCAATAGATGCTTTTAAAAGAGCATCTGCAAGACGAATAAATGTTATATTACCATATTATATATACTCTCGTTCAGATAAAAAGGATCAGCCTCGTATACCAGTAACAGCTAAGCTTATGGCACAATTAATTGAAGCTGCTGGAGCAACTAGAGTTATAACTTGTGATTTGCACAATCCTGCAATTCAAGCTTATTTTAACATAAATTGTGATAGAATATCATCTCAGAATTTACTACAAAATTATTTCAAAGAAAAACATTTTGAAAACATGGTAATAGTTGCAACTGATGCTGGAAGTTCAAAGAAAGCATATAAATATTCAGAATATTTTAAATGTCCAATAGCTTTGATAGATAAGAGAAGAAATGGCAATGATGATAAGGCAGTAGCAACTCATGTAATTGGAGAAGTAGCTGGAAAAGAAGCTATTATATTTGATGATGAAGTTGATACAGCAGGTTCTCTTATTGAAACAGCAAGAATCCTTGAAGAAAATCACGCTAAAGAAATATATGCAGGATGCACACATGCTGTATTATCTGCAAATGCTAGTGAGAGAATAAAACAATCTCCAATAAAGGAATTAGTAGTAACTAATACAATACCAGTTACTAAAGAAAAAATGAATGAAAAAATAAAAGTTGTTTCTATTGCACCGCTATTTGCAGAGGCAATAAAAAGAATAAATGAAGCAAGACCAATAGGAGACTTATTCAAATTAGACTAATGCACAAAAGGTAAAATATAATAGAGAGAATACTAGAATACGAAAGGGAATATTATGAAAAACAAAAAATTGTCTATTGTAGTGCCAAATTATAATAATGAAAAATATTTAAAAAAATGTATTGAGTGTTTATTACAACAAACATATAAAAATGTAGAAATAATTGTTGTAAATGACGGATCTAAAGGCAAGTCAGATGAAATAATGGCTACATATTCTGACAATCCAAAAATAAAATATGTAAAACATGATGTAAATAAAGGATTATTTCAAGCAAGATTAACAGGGGCATCAAATGCGACAGGTGATTATATTACATTCTTAGATGCTGATGATTATGTATCTATTGATTATTATAGAACAATGATGAGAAAAGCAGAAGAAACTAATTCTGATATGGTAATTAGTAGAATGGCACTTGAATATGATAGTGGAAAACAAATTGAATATAAATTATTTGAAAAACATTTTGAAAGTTTAAATGGAAAAGAATGTATTGACCAGTATTTTAAACAAAAAGGATTAGATTTCAGCTGGCATACTATATGGAATAAAATTTATTCAAAGAAATTATGGGACAAGGCTGCAAAGCATTATGGAGATATAAAAGAAAGACTTGTAATGACAGAAGACTTTGCTTTTTCAACAGTATTATTTTATTATTGCACAAAGATTACTCAAGTTCAAAATGATAGAATATTCTATTGTCAACATGATGTAACTTCAACATCAATTCAGGATATTACTTTTAGCAAAGCTGAAAAGAATATCCATGATATGAATGTATCATTTACATTTGTTGAGAATTTTATGAAAAAAGTAGGCATATATGATAAATATAAGGAACAGCTTAATGAATGGAAACATTTATATGCAAACCAACATCGTAATAATGTAAAAAGAGCAAAGAAATTAAGCAAAGCTGAGAAAGAGAAGATTTACAATATAATAGATGAATTCTGTGATGACAAGAGTAAGATATATAATGCAGATTTCTTCTACACAATAGAAGTAAAGTATAATGATAAATTAGAGAAGATAAAGCAGCTTATTGCATCTCCAAAGATAAAATGCGTAAGCTTTGATATATTTGATACATTAATTACAAGACCTTTTTATGAGCCACTAGATATGTTTAGAATAATGGACAAGGATTATAGAGAGCTTACTCATAATGATGTTGGAATCAACTTTTCAAAAATTAGAGTTATATCAGAAAATATTTGCAGAGAAAATAAAAGAAAGACAGATCCTGAATGTCAAGAAGTTACATTAGATGAGATTTATGATACTATACATACACAATATGAAATAAGTAAAGATGTATTAGAAAAATTAAAGAAAAAAGAATGCGAATATGAAATAAGATTTTGCAAGAGAAGAGATACAATTCATGAACTATATGAACTAGCTCTTGATATGGGTAAAAAAGTAATATTCACATCAGATATGTATTTACCAGAAGACGTTATTGTTAAGATATTAAAGGAAAATGGATATACTGAATATACAAAATTATATTTATCATCAACAGTAAAGAAAATAAAATGGACAGGTGATTTATATAGACATGTATTCAAAGATATGGGATTAGAGCCTGGTGAAATGATTCACATGGGTGATAATTTCGAATCAGATTATAAGAGAGCAAAAGAACTAGGAATGAATTCAATTCATATTCCTAAGACAATAGATGTAATGACTAAAACAAATTACACTAATAATCTGGCACAGCCTCTTATTAAGAGTTTACCATTCTGGAGAGATAATGCAGAATCAATAAGATTTATGGGAATTAGATGCATGATGGCTGTTGTTGCTAATAAATTATTTGACAATCCATTTAAGACATTTGACCATAGAACTGATTTCAACTCGGATCCATATTTAATCGGATATTATGCTTTAGGAATGTATGTATATGGTGTAACAAAATGGATATTAGATGAAACAAATGATCGTTATGATAAAGTATCTTTTATGGCTAGAGATGGATATCTTATATTAGAAAGCTACAAGATAATGAAAGAATTGTATAGTAATCCAGCAGTTGAGGAATACCTATATGTTTCAAGAAAAGCATTAATTCCAGTTATGATAGTTGATAAGCTTGACTTTTATAAGCTATCTGAAATAATAGAGATACAAACTCATTCTCCTAAAAATGTTATTAAATATGTAAAAAATATTTTAGATATTGATGAAGAAAAATTAGAAAAATTATGCAAAGAGCAAAATATAAGCTATACAAAGAAATTCCAGAATAATGAAGAATTTAATAGATATATAAAGATACTTGTAGACAATTTCTATGATGAAGCAAGACATAAAGAAAAGAGAGAGAAATTAAAAGAATACTTTAATAAAATTATGGGAGATAAGCCTGCAACATTTGATGTTGGATATAGTGGAAGACCCGAATTTTATTTAACACATTTATGTGGAAAAAGTATTGATACACTTTTCTTAAATATAAATAGAGATGATGCACTTGAATATTCTAAAGTTGGCAATTTCAAATTAAAGACTTATTTTGAAGCAAAACCTACTGCAACAGGAAATGCGTATGAGCTATTATTCTCAAAATTAGCACCTTCATGTATTGGATATAATATAACAGAAAAAGGTGTAGAGCCAGTGTTCGAAAAATACGAAAATTCATATCAAGTAGAGCAGATGGTTGGAATAATGCAGAAGGCAGCAATAGAATTTGTAAGTGATATTATCAATATATTTAAACAAGATACTGACATTTTATATTATCAAGATTATTATATTACATTACCAATAATGTCATATTTTAATTCTGCTACAAGATTAGACAAGAGACCATTAGATGCAGTTGAGTTTGAAGACACAATTAGAACTAATAAAAGAGAAAAAATGATAGATAGTATGCAAGAAGATTTAAATCATAAGAATCAAAGAACAATTAATGATTTATATAATAATGCAACAATATGGAATAAGTCACAAAAAGTAGGAAAACTTGATTATAATCCTACAGTTGACTTAAATGGAAGAAATAAATTTGTACGTTTATTGTACTATGCATTATTTGATAGAACAACATTAAAGAGAAGAATTAGAGACACTTTAAAAATAAAGTAGAGTGAAAGGAAAGACATGGATAGATTTGATTATAATAACCAACCAGGGCAAGAATTAAAGAAAATTATGAGATTGTATGAAAAAAGTGAGATCTCAGTTATAATTCCTTTTTATAATGATAAGGAATATATAATGCAAACAGTTAATTCAATATTAAACCAGACCTATCCATATTTCGAATTACTTATAATAGATGATGGTTCGAACGATAGTAAGAGTATACATTTATTAGAAAAAATTGAAAAGTTGGATGAAAGAATAACTGTATATCATAAGGAAAATGAAGGATTAGCGGCTACAAGAGATTATGGTGCAAGCAAAGCAAGTAAAGATACAAAATATCTTGCTTTTATTGACGCTGATGATTTATTCGATGAGACTTTTCTAGAATGTGCATATTGGACACTAGAAACTAATCCAGATGCTTCATGGGCGTATGCAGATTCAGTTGGCTTCGGTGCCTTAGAATATACATGGAGAAGACCATTTAACTCAGAGATTCTGAAGAAAAGAAATGACCTTATCTCAGCAGCAGTTATAAGAAAAGAAGATTTCTTTGAAGTTAATGGTTATGGAATTAAAGAAAAGGCAGTAAATGAGGACTGGAACTTCTGGCTAAAGCTAATTGCAAAAGGAAAATTCCCAGTTCACATGAGTTTTTATGGTGAATGGTATAGAAGAAAGAAAAATGGAGAACTTGCGAAATCAATAGAAAATAAAAAGCAATCTTTAGAAATAATTAATGAAACTGCTAAGACAATAAAAAGTGAAGTTAAACCAGTTGAATATCCACGAAGTACATATAATTGGGAAGAAATAGAAGACGTAATTAGTACAGATGAATGTGTTGATGATACAACAAAAAGCAAAATAAATATACTTATGATTGTTCCATGGATGGTCATGGGTGGTGCTGATAAATTTAATTTAGATGTAATATCTGGATTAGATAAAGACAAATATAGCATTACTGTAATATCAACAGAACCAGCAATACGTGATTCACAATATAAATTTAGAAAATATGCAACTGTATATGATTTGACTAGTTTCCTAGATGAGAGATATTGGCCTAATTTTATAAATCACATTATAAAGCAAAATAATATAAATATTATATTAAACACTAATAGTGAAATTGGCTATTGTATGCTACCATACATAAAGGCCGAGAATCCAGCAATTCCAATAGTTGATTATATCCATATGGAAGAATGGTACAATAGAAATGGTGGATATTCAAGAGACTCAAGCAGTGTAGCTTCTGTAATTGATAGAACATATACATGTAATGAAAATAGTAAAAATATATTAATTAATCATTTTAATAGAAAATCAGATACAATAAAAACTGTATACATTGGTGTTGATGAAGAAAAGTTTGATCTTGATAAATACAATAAAGATTCTATGAGAGAAAAGTTTGGAATTGTCAAAGACAATGTAATTGGTTGTATATGTAGAATAACAGAACAGAAAAGACCAATGCTTTTCCTAGATATAATAAAAGAATTATCAAGTAAAAGAGATGATTTTGAAGTTATTGTAGCAGGTGATGGTAATTTATTATCAGAAATGAAAAGAAAGGCTGAAAAACTTGAGATTTCTCAGTTAATACATTTTTGTGGAAGTATCGAAAATTCAGAAGAATTTTACTCTGCTTGTGATGTTACAGTAAATTGTTCATTAAAAGAAGGACTAGCACTAACTTCGTATGAATCTTTATCAATGGGAGTGCCAGTTGTATCAAATGATGTAGGTGGTCAAAAAGAATTAATTAATGATGAATGTGGTAAGATTATTAAATGTAGACAAAAAGAAGAAGACATATATAATTGTGAATATAACCAAGATGAAATAAATGATTTTACAGTAGCAATAAATGATATTTTAAATAATAAATCTGATTATAAGGATAATTGTAGAAATAGAATTTTATCAGGATTTACAACTAAGCAAATGATTGAAACAATGGAAAGTGAAATAAAAAATGTAGCAAGCAACCCAGACAAACAAAAAGTAGAAAATGCACAACATTTAAATGATAATATTGAAATTACTAAAGAGCTAATTACACGTGCATTTTTTGGAATGCAAGAAAAGTACAAATGGGAATGCACATTATATAGACGAGAATATAGATATGATATGCGAAATCCTAAATTAGAGCTAATTTCAGATAAATTATGGAATTACAGATGGTATAGAGGACTAATAAAAATATATAAAAAAGTTAGAGGAAGATAGAGATGAAAAAAATATCTGTTGTAATACCAATGTATTATGAAGAGCAGGTCGCAGAAGAATGTTATGAACGAGTATCAAAGGTATTATATGATCTTAGAGATAAATATGATTATGAAATATTATTTATAAATGATGGTTCTAAGGACAATACTTTGCCTATATTAGAAAATATAGCAAAAGAAGATAGCAAAATTAAAGTAATATCTTTTTCAAGAAACTTCGGGCATCAGGCAGCTGTAACTGCTGGACTTAAATTTATAACTGGTGATTGTGCAGTTATAATAGATGCTGACCTGCAAGATCCACCTGAGTTAATACCAGATATGGTTAAAGAATGGGAAAAAGGATATGACGTAATATATGGTAAGAGAAAAAAGAGAGATGGAGAATCAGCATTTAAATTATTTACAGCTAAAGCGTTTTATCAAACTTTAAATAAGTTATCTGATATAGAGATTCCAAAAGATACAGGAGATTTTAGACTAGCTGATAGAAAAGTTATAGATGTAATCAATTCATTACCAGAGCATAATAAGTTCTTAAGAGGCTTATTTAGCTGGACTGGATTTAAACAGGAACCTCTTGAATATGAAAGAAAAGAAAGATTTGCAGGAACTACAAAGTATCCATTAAAGAAAATGCTTAAGCTTGCAACAGACGGAATACTTAGTTTTTCAATTAAACCACTGAAATTAGTTGGAGGATTAGGAATACTCTCTGTTGTAATATCAATAATTATACTTATATATGCAATATTATCATTTGCATTTAAATGGAATAATATAACTCCTGGATGGACATCAATTATGTGTACACTTACATTTATGGGTGGAATAATACTAATTTCACTATGGATGATGGGAGAATACATAGGCAGAATATATGATGAAGTACGAGGCAGACCTCAATATGTTATCGAGAAAACTATAAATATTGATTAATGGAAAAGAGGACAAAATGCAGAAAGTATTAAAGAGGATTGTTGCATGGATAGGGATAATTTTACTTGGCATGGTAATTATATTAAATTTAATGTATAATGTAGAGCTAAATGTCTATGAATCAGCAATAATTCTGAAAAACATTATTTGGTTATCTTTAATATACATAATGTTTGCGTATGACATATATATGATTACAAAACTCTTATATCATAAATATCGAGCAAAGGATTTTAATGATAAAAAGTCAAAGATACTTAAAAGAGTAATATGTATATTTTTAATTTTCATATATATCATTGGCCAGATTATCTGGATTAATCAAAGAGATGCAATCCCATCAGTAGATCAAAAAACAGCATATCAATTAGCAGTTGCAATGAAAGATAATAATGTTAATGAATTTCTAGATACACAAACTACTTATGGCTCCAAAATTTCTGATAGAATATATATGCAATGTTATAGTCATCAATTTACTTTAAGCTTTGTGTGGAGCATATTATTTAGACTATGTGGAACAGAAGATTATATATTGATTGAATATATTAATGCTATATGCAATGCAATTACAATAATAGCAATATATTTAATATGTACACAGCTATCTAAAAAGTACAAAGTAAATAAGTTTCAAGGACTATTTATTATGGGAACCTTTATAGCATTACCATTACTTTCAATCTTTATATATGGAGATTTATCAGCTATAGCATTTGGCTATTTAAGTGTATATTTCTTAATGAAATATAGAGAAAATAGAAAAAAATATAATGCGTGCATATCAGGAGTATGTATTGCTCTAGCATATATGTTTAGAATGAATAGTTTGATATTTATAACTGCTGAATGTATATATTTATTGTTAGATTTACTTGAAAAAACTACAGTAAAAGAAACCATAAGCAAAATAGTTGTGTTAATAGTATTTGCAATAATAGCAATTATGCCTGCAACTATGGTAAAAAACTATTGCGTAAAAAAGTATAATCTTGATTCTAGCAAAGTGTTTCCGATGTCTGGATATCTATATATGGGAATGACAAAAGGGCTTGCAGGACAAGGATGGTACAAATATGAAACTGCGTCAAAATCATTTGTGGATACTAATGAGGCAAATATACAATACAGGCAAGATATAAAAAATAGAATTAATGAATTTAAGAACAATCCATTAATGATGCTTGAATTTTATAGAGATAAAATAACTTCGATTTGGGCTGAACCTACTTGCGGAGGCATTTATTACAATTATTCATTTAACTTTCTTGGATATCTTGATATAGATGAACTTGATTATATAATATATGGTTTGAGTCCATATATTGCAAGATATGAAAAAGTATTGCTAATTCTTATATTTGGGTGTAGTATATTAGTAGTTTATCAAAAACGAAAAGATATGTCTTTGGATCTTGCATTATTACTTATAATATTTATAGGTGGATTTTTATTTCACTTATTGTGGGAGGCAAAGTCAAGATATATATTACCATACATAATTGCACTTGTTCCTATTGCCAGTATAGAAATTGAGACAATATTTAAGAAAAAGAAGAAAATGATTACAAATGGAGATGTAAAAGAATAGGAGAATTATATGAAAAAAGTAACTATAATTATACCAGCATATAATGAAGAAGCTTCATTGCCTTTCTTATATGAGAGAATTGAGAAATTGATAAATAGTATTGATAATTATGAATTTGAGATATTATTTGTAAATGATGGTTCAAAAGATAAAACAATAGAACTAATAAAAGAATATAGAGAAAAAGATAGCAGAATATCATATGTCGACTTTGCAAGAAACTTTGGAAAAGAAACAGCGATGATTGCTGGACTTGACTATGCTACTGGAGATTGTGTGATTTTCATGGACGCAGATTTGCAAGATCCACCAGAACTAATACCTGAAATGCTTAAATACTGGGAAGAAGGATATGATGATGTATATGCTCAGAGAAGATCAAGAAAAGGCGAAACATGGCTTAAGAAATTTACATCAAAGATGTATTATAGAGTATTACAATCATTAACAAATGTGGAAATCCAAAAAGATACAGGTGATTTTAGATTATTAGATAAAAGATGTGTTAATGCTTTAAGAAAAATGAGAGAATCACAAAGATGCTCTAAGAGTATGTTTAGCTGGATTGGATATAAAAAGAAAGCCATAGTATATGACAGAGATCCACGTATTGCAGGAAAAACAAAGTGGAATTATGGTAAATTAATTAATCTAGCAATTGATGGAATAACATCATTTACAACATCTCCACTAAGAATATCAACATATATTGCTATACCAACATTTGTAGCATTATTCGTATATTTCATATATGTAATAGCTAAATGTTGTGTAGAACATGTTGTTATTCAAGCTTTTCAGGCTATTATATTATTGGTACTATTCTTTTCAGGAGTTCAAATATTATTATTTGGAATTGTCGGAGAATATCTAGGTCGAATATTTAATGAGACTAAAAATAGACCTTTATACCTTGTAAATGAATATAATGGTGAAAAAGAAATGAATGATTAAATTATAGGGGATACAAATGAATAAAATAAATGATGTGATAGAAAAACATAGTAATATTATATTTTGTATAATTTTATTACTTGCGATAGCTCTAAATGTATATAAACTTGGAATAATTCCAAAAGGAATACATGTTGATGAAGCGGGTATGACTTATGATGCTTGGTGTATAGCAAATTACCGGAACAGATAGATTAGAAAATAAATTTCCAGTGTATTTCACTAATTTTGGTGGAGGACAAAATGCCTTATATACATATTTAACAGCAATATTAATACGTATATGTGGTACATATAATAGTGTAATTATACGATTACCTGCTTTAATATTAAGTATTATAGAAGTAATAATTTGTTATAAATTAGCACGAGAATTTACTGGAAAGAAAACGTCTTTACTCTTTATGCTGATGGTTACACTTGCACCTTGGCATATAATGAAATCAAGATGGGGATTAGAATCATATTTATTATCACCTCTATTTGCATTTTCAATATATGCTTTAGTAAAAGCAGTAAAGAAGAAGTCCTTGTTTATATACTTTATAGCTGGTGCATTATTTGGACTTACTCTATATACATATGCTTTATCGTATATTGTAGTTCCTGTATTTTTATTACTAATGTTAATATATCTTATCAAAAATAAACAAATAAAAATATCACAGATAATCGTATTTGCTATTCCACTTGCTATACTAGCTATGCCACTAGTTATGTTATTGTTAGTACAAAGAGGAATAATGGAGCCTATATATTCATGGATAACTATACCAAAGCTATTAGAGAATCGAACTGGAGAGATACGAATATTAAATCCACGAGAGATTTTAGACAATCTTGAAAAAAGTTTTATAATTGATGGATTATTATATAATAGAGTTGCAGGAATTGGACCAATTGGATTTATTGGATTGTTTACAGCAGTAATTGGATTAATTGATATAATACGAAATAGAAAAAATCAAGAAAAGTTTAGTTTAAATGTAATAATGATTTTTGCTTTTATTAGTAATTTTATATTGATTTTATTTGTAGAGGATATGAATATTAATAAGGCAAATGGTATATATATTTCAGTTATCTATTTTGGAGCCATTGGAATAAAATATTTGTATAAGCAGAGTAAAATATTATTAACATTAACTATTATAATGTATATGATGACACTTGGTATTTTTATATATAAATATTATTTTAGCGAAGCTGATGTTGTAGCAAATTTGTTTGATTATGATTCACTTGAATTGATGGAATATGTTAATGATAAATATGCAGATAAGAAGATACACACAAGTGCTGTAAATTTTATTTATGGATTATATTCTAAGCCTGTATCGCCAAAGGAGTTTAGTGAAAGTAAAGTTATTTATCAAGGCTATCTAACTGGAATAATAGGATATAGTAAAATTACAAGTATGATAACTTTTGATGATCTTAATGAAGATGATATATACATAGTTGATTATGAAATAGACGCAAGAAAAATTGAAAGCAAAGGCTTTCAAAGAGAGAATTTTGGAAAATATATAATTTTATATAAAGATTAAAAATTGGAGGAAAAAGATATGTGGGGAGACATTGCCATAGCGTTTTTACTAGCATGTATTACAGCTTTTGTAGCTACACCATATACAATTAAATTAGCAAAAAAAGTTGGAGCAATTGATATGCCATCAGATAGAAGGGTAAATAAAAAGCCAGTGCCAAGAATAGGTGGACTAGCTGTAATTGCAGGATTTTTAGTATCAGCTATATATCTTGTTATTACAATGAGTGTTGAAGGCAAGCTTAATTTGAATGATGCTGACAACTATAAGATGAAATTATTAGGATTTTTATTAGGAATAATAGTTTTAGGAACATTTGCTTTTTTAGATGATGTTAAAGACTTAAAACCATGGCAAAAATTAATTGCACAAGTTGCATCAGCAGTTATTGTATGGGTATGTGGAATACGAATAGATATTATTAATGGATGGGTACTTCCACAAGTATTTAGCTTTATACTAACTGTCGGATGGATTGTAGGAATAACAAATGCAATTAATTTAATAGACGGTCTTGATGGTTTATCATCAGGAATAACAATGATATCATGTGTGTCATTATTGATTATATTTGCAACAAATGATTCTCCAATAATATCAATAGTATTAATAACTGCACTAGCAGGTTCTATAATGGGATTTTTGCCATACAATGCAAATCCTGCTAAAACATTTATAGGTGATGTAGGAGCTCAGTTCCTTGGTTTTTCATTATCTGTAATTGCAATCTTAGGAGTTGCTAAAACGGTTACTCTTGTTGTATTAATTGCGCCTGTATTAGTATTAGGACTTCCTATATTTGATACGATATTTGCAATTGTTCGTAGAATTGCAAAGGGAAAATCTTTTAAAGCTGTATTTACGGCAGATAAAGGGCATTTACATCATAGATTAATGAAAAAAGGATATACGCAAAAGCAAGCTGTATATATATTATATGCTGCAAGTGCTACATTAGGAATGTTCGCAATTATACTAATAGGAGATGGATTCTGGAAAGCACTATCATTTGGACTACTTGTAATTGCTATAATCGCACTTGGATATAAACAAATTAAACAATTTAGCAAAGAAATGCTTAGAGATAATAGAAAAAGAGAAAAGATCTATGCTGAAGGTGAACGTGCAATTCAGAAAAAACAAAGTAAAGATGATGGAAATAAATAATTTAAAGGAAAGGTTATAAATGCAGATGGAAACAGAAAAGCTAGTAAGACCAGATGTTGAAAACGAAAATGAAGAAAAACAGGAAAATGTATTAAGACCCAAGACTTTAAATGAATATATAGGTCAAAGTAAAGTAAAAGAAAATATGAAAGTATACATAGAGGCTGCCAAAAAAAGAGGTGAGCCTCTTGACCACGTTTTATTATATGGTCCACCGGGACTTGGAAAAACAACATTGGCTAATATTATATCTAATGAAATGCATTCTAATATAAAGATTACCTCTGGACCCGCTATTGAGAAACCTGGTGACTTAGCAGCACTTTTAACCAATCTATCAGAATTTGATGTTTTATTTATTGATGAAATTCATAGATTAAATAGAAATGTTGAGGAAATATTATATCCAGCACTTGAGGATTTTACACTAGACATTATAATAGGAAAAGGTCCAACTGCAAAATCAATTAGGCTAGATTTACCTAAATTTACTTTGATAGGGGCAACTACAAGGGCAGGATCTTTAACTACACCTTTAAGAGACAGATTTGGAATAGTTGAAAGACTAGAAATGTACAATACAGAAGATTTAGCGACTATTATAAAACGTTCTGCAAGTATATTAAATATAGATATTGATGATGAGGCAAGTGTTGAAATAGCTAAACGTTCAAGAGGTACGCCTCGTATAGCTAACAGATTATTAAAAAGGGTTAGAGATTATGCTTCTGTTCTAGGAAATGGACGAATCAGTTTGCAAATAGCTCAAATAGCACTTAATAAACTTGATATAGATGACATAGGACTTGATGCAATAGATAAGAGATTATTGGAAACATTAATACTTAAATATCAAGGTAGACCTGTTGGTATTGATGCTCTTGCAACAACATTAGGTGAAGAAACATCAACTATTGAAGATGTATATGAACCATATCTAATACAGATAGGATTTATTGCAAGAACTACAAGAGGAAGAATAGCACTTCCAGAAGCATATAAACATTTAGGATATGAAAATAGAATACAAAGTTTAGAAAATAAAGGTGTTTATCAAAATCAAATAAAATTGTAGAAATGAAAGGAAAATCAAATGAAACTTTTGATGCATACATGTTGTGCTCCATGTAGTGTGTATTGTATTGATACTCTTAGAAAAGAAGGGATTGAGCCGACTTTATTGTGGTATAATCCGAATATACATCCATATACAGAATATGTCTTAAGAAGAGATTGCCTTAAAGAATATTCTAAAAAAATAGGAGTTAATGCAATATTTGAAGATGAATATGGACTAGAGCCATTTTGCAAAGAAGTCATAAATGATGTAAAAACAAGATGTATTAAGTATTGTTATCCAATTAGATTACGTTACACATTCGAATATGCGAAAGAGCATGGATATGATACTGTTACAACTACACTATTGTATAGCATATATCAGAAACATGATTATATAAAACATCTGATGGAAAAGTACAGTGAAGAATATGGAATCAAATTTTTATATAAAGATTTTAGAGTAGGATACTGGGAAGGACACCAGAAAGCTCACGAATTAGGATTATATATGCAGAAATATTGTGGCTGCATATTTAGTGCAGATAGCAGATTTCTTGATAAAGAAGCGGCTAAGCCAATATTGCCAGAGGAATTTGAATTTAATCCTGTAAATAAAAGCGTAAATATAAAAAAGGAAAAAGAAAATAAAGAACAGTATATGGACTTATTACTTGAAGCAGATCCCAGTGAAAATATGATAAATAAATATCTGAAAGATGGAGAGTTATTTGTTTTAACTTATAAAGATGAAGTTGCAGGCATTGCCGTTGTCTTAGAAATGGATAAAGATGCAGTTGAACTAAAAAACATAGTAATTAAAAGTCAATATAGAGGTCAAGGACTAGGAAAAAAGATGCTAAAATATTTAGTAGATAATTATAAAACCAGATACAAAAAAATAATTGTTGGAACAACAGAAAATAATATTCCTTTCTACGTAAAACAAGGATTTGATAAATATGAAAAAACAGTCAAGGACTTCTTTATTGATAATTACGATGAAGAAATTAAGGATGGAGATTTGATTTGTACAGATTTAATATATTATTCAAAAGATCTAAAGAAAAAATAAATATTAGAGGTATTAAAATAATATCTAACATATAAGAAATCTAATAGAAATATTAGATTTTTTATTTTGCTCTCAAAAATGTGGAGCAAATTTTTAAAAATATATTTCTCGAAGCACTGAAAATAGATTGTACTGACTTACCAGTCTAAAGACATTAATTTGTTATTGTAATATAACTATGATACGAAATTAGAAGCAATAGGAGAAAATATGAGTAAGAGAATATATGATTATTTAAAAATTAATGATTTAAAAGATATGTTAAATAAAACAGGAATATTATATGCAGATAGACCAGCATACAAAATTAAAGTAGAAGAAGGTAAATATCAAATTTATACTCACAAAGAAGTACGAGACATGATAAATAATTTAGGAACAGCATTAATAAATTTAGGACTAAAAGGAAAACGAATTGCAGTTATTGGAGAAAACAGATATGAATGGGAAATAGCATATTTATCAATTGTATGTGGAACAGGGATTGTTGTTCCGTTAGATAAATCACTACCAGCAAATGAATTAGAATTATTAATAGAAAGGTCTGATATAGAAGCAATATTTTACACAAAAAAGTATTCTGATATAATTCAAAATATTAAATATAGTGAGAAAAACAAATTAAAACATTTAATTTCTATGGATAGTGATGAGAATTTTGAAGGTATATACTCACAAAAAGAATTAATACGAGAAGGTAGGAAACTAATAGAAGAAGGAAATAATGAGTTTTTAAATGCAAAAATCGATCCAAAAGAAATGGAAATTATGCTATTTACATCAGGAACTACATCTAAGGCTAAGGTAGTGGCACTTTCACATGAAAATATTTGCACAAATTTAATGGATATTGAAAGTGTGTTAGATGTAACGCAAGAGGACGTTTTTCTTTCCATTTTGCCAATACACCATGTATTTGAATGTACAGTAGGATTTTTATTTTCACTATATAAAGGAGCAGAAACTGTATTTTGTGATGGTCTAAGGCATATAGTAGAAAACCTAAATGAATATCATGTAACAGTTATGGCATGTGTACCAGGTATATATGAAAGAATATTTATGATGATTAGAAAAAAATTAGATAAACAAGGAAAACTTGAAGAAATATTAAAAAATGAAGAAAAATACAAAAATTCTTCTATGCAAAAAAAGAAAGAAGTATTCAAAGAAATCCATAATATGCTAGGTGGAAAAGTAAAACTATTAATAAGTGGAGCAGCAGCTTTAGATAAAACAATAGAAGAAAAATATAGATTATTAGGACTAAATTTAGTACAAGGATATGGATTAACTGAAACTTCACCTGTTGTGGCAGTTGGGACAAATAAAAATTATAAGCTAGGATCAATTGGAAAAACAGTTCCAAGTGTAGAAGCAAAACTTGTAGACGTAAATGATGATGGAATTGGAGAATTGGTAGTTAGAGGTTCAAGTGTAATGCTAGGATATTATGAAAATGAAAAAGTAAATAAAAAATCATTACAAGATGGATGGTTCTATACAGGAGATCTAGCTAAAATAGATGAAGAAGGATATATATTTATATGTGGCAGAAAGAAAAGTGTAATAGTATTAAAAAATGGCAAAAATATATTCCCAGAGGAAATGGAAAATTTAGTGAATAAAATAGAAGGAATAAGAGAGTCGTTTATCTTTGGAAAAATACAATCAAATGATGAGAACAATATAAAAATAAATGTAAAGATAGTATTCGATAGAGATGTTATGAAAGATGTTTATAAAGTTGAAGAAGATGAAGACATATATAAAGTCTTGTCAAAGAAAATTAAAGAAGTTAATCAAACTATGCCGTCATATAAAGCAATAAGAGGAATGATATTAACAGAAGAACCACTAATAAAAACAACAACTAATAAAATAAAAAGGCAGGAAAATTTAGATGAAATTAGAAAACTTAAAGACTAAATTTTTAGGAAGAAATAGCATTTTTTATAGCGAAATAGATTCAACACAAAATGAAATCTGGAGATTAATAGAAAACAAAAATACTCCAGATGGTACTTTAGTATTTGCAGATATTCAAAATAAAGGAATAGGAACACATGGAAGAGTCTGGCATACAGATGAAGCAAATAATATAGCATTTTCTTTTTTTATAAAAACGAATTGTAATATTCAAAGATTAGATGGACTTACAATAAAAGTTGCAAATATAATTGTTGATATTTTTAAGAATCAATATGGAATTAATTTAAATATCAAAGGGCCAAATGATATTACATTTAATAATAAAAAGATAGGTGGAATTTTAACTCAAACTAAGATTGTCAATGAAAAAGTTAAATATTTAGTAATTGGAATTGGTGTTAATACTAAAAAAGAAAAATTTACAGATGATATAAAAGATATAGCAACATCCATAAAAAAAGAATTTGGAATAGATATAGATACAAAAGAATTTATAGTAGAGTTTTGTAATCAATTTGAAAAAGAAATAGAAATGAGAGGAGTTATTAAAAAATGAATATTGGATTTTTATTTCCTGGTCAAGGCTCTCAAAGTATTGGAATGGGAAAAGATATATATGAAGAATATGAAGCTGCAAGAAAAATATATAATCAAGTTAGGAATATAACAGGAATAGATATTGCAAAAATATCATTTGAAGGACCTGAAGATATATTAAATGAAACAAAATATACACAACTTGCGATACTTACAGAGAGTTTGGCAATACTGGAAATTTTAAAAGATAATAATATAACAGCCAATATGTCAGCAGGATTGAGTTTGGGGGAATATACAGCACTAATTAATAGTAAAGCACTTATGTTTGAAGAAGGAATAAAAATTGTTCAGAAGCGAGGAGAATATATGCAAAACTTGCTTCCAAGTGGAGAATGGCAAATGGCGGCAATTATAGGCTTAAATGATAATGAGGTAGAAGATGTTTGCAAAAAAGTAAAATTAGGTTTTGTAGTTCCAGCAAATTATAATTCAGTAGGTCAAGTTGTAATTTCTGGAGAAAAAGTAGCAATTAATGAAGCAGAGAAAATTGCAAAAGAAATGGGAGCCAAAAAGGTAAGAGTCTTAAAAACAGCAGGACCATTTCATACTGAAAAATTACAAGAAAGTTCAGAAGCTTTAAGAAAAGAACTTGAAAATATTACTATTCATAAGTTCGAAACAAAAGTGATTAAAAATATAGATGGCCAAATTTATAAAGATACAGATGATGTAAAAGATATTTTGGCTCGTCATATTATAAATCCAGTTAAATTTACAAAGACAATTCAAAATATGCTGAATAATGGAATAGATACATTTATAGAGATTGGACCTCGGAAAAACATTATCAGGATTTGTGAAAAGAATACCGACAAATAAAGAGACAAAAATATTAAATATTAATAATGTTTGCGGTTTGCAAGCAATATTAAAGGAATATGGAGAATAAAAAAATGAATAAACTAGCATTAATTACAGGTGGAACAAGAGGAATTGGAAAGCAAATAGCCTTAACATTTGCAAAAGAGGGATATAATATTGCAATCAATTACAGAACAGAAAATGATGATTTAAAAAAAACTAAAAAAGAAGTAGAAGCAAATAATGTAAAATGTTTTGCAGTTCAAGGAGATGTAACTAATTTTAAAGATTGTGAACAATTTGTAAAACAAATAGTTGAAGAGTTTGGAAATATAGATGTATTGGTCAATAATGCCGGAATTACAAAAGATACATTGTTAATGAGAATGAAAGAAGAAGATTTTAAACAGGTTATAGATACAAACTTAGTAGGCACATTTAATGTGACTAAAAATGTAATTACTTATATGATGAAAGCAAGAAATGGAAGAATAATAAATATATCATCAGTTGTAGGAATATCAGGAAATGCAGGTCAAACAAATTATGCAGCATCAAAAGCAGGAATTATAGGATTTACGAAAAGTTTAGCAAAAGAAGTAGCCTCGAGAAATATTACGGTTAATGCGGTAGCACCAGGATTTATTGAAACACAAATGACAGCTGTATTAAAAGAAAATATTAAGGAAGAAATTGCAAAAAAAATTCCTTTAAAAAGAATGGGAACTACACAAGATGTTGCAAATGTTGTTAAATTCTTGGCCTCTAGTGACAGTTCATATATTACAGGTCAAGTAATTCATGTTGATGGCGGAATGTTAATGTAAGGAGAGATGAAAAGTGGAAAGAAGAGTAGTTATAACAGGACTAGGAGCAATTACTCCAATAGGAAATAATGTAAATGAAACGTGGGAAGGAATAGAAAATAAAAAGTGTGGAATCGATAATATTTCATTATTTGATAGTAGTAATTTTAAAACAAGTTTATGTGCAGAAGTAAAAGATTATAATCCTTTAGACTATTTTGAACCAAAACAAGCTAAAAGATTAGATAGATCTTCACAGTTTGCACTAATAGCAGCAAGAGAAGCAGTAAAAAATAGTGGAATAACTTTAGAAAATACTGATTTTAAAAAGGTAGGTGTTTTTGTAAGTACAGGAATAGGTGGATTGATAACAATTCAAAGTCAATGCGAAGTTAATTATGAAAAAGGAAATAATAGGGTATCGCCTATGTTTATACCAATGTCAATAGCTAATATGCCAGCTGGAAACATTTCAATAGAATTTGGATTTAAAGGTGAATCCATGGCGATTGTTACAGCTTGCAGTTCTTCAACACATGCGATAGGTGAAAGTTATAAAACAATAAAACATGGATATGAAGATGTTGTTATTGCAGGAGGTACAGAGGCTTCTATATGTCCTGTTGGAATAGCAGGCTTTGAAAATATGAAGGCACTATGTACATCTACAGATAAAAATAGAGCAAGTATTCCATTTGACAAAGAGAGAAGTGGATTTGTTATGGGAGAAGGAAGTGGAATACTAGTATTAGAAGAATTAGAGCATGCAAAAAAAAGAAATGCTAAAATATATGCTGAAGTTATTGGTTTTGGCTCGACTTCAGATGCTTATCATATAACATCTCCATGTCCTGATGGAGAAGGTGGAGCAAATGCAATGATAAGAGCGATAAAAGATGCAAAAATAAGATCAGAAGATATAGATTATATAAATGCACATGGAACATCAACACATTTAAATGATCTAACAGAAACAATGGCTATAAAAACAGCATTTGGTGAGGCAAGTAAAAAGATAATGATAAGTTCTACAAAAGGAAATGTAGGACACCTTTTAGGAGCTGCCGGAGCAGTAGAAGCAATTTTTTGTGTAAAAGCAATGGAGAATGGATTAGTACCACCAACAATAAATTATAAAGAAAAAGATGAAGAATGCGATTTAGACATTGTTCCAAATGAATCAAGAAAGGCTAAATTAAATATTGTTATGTCAAATTCACTTGGATTTGGAGGACATAATGCAAGTATTATCCTAAAAAAATGGGAGGAAAAATAAATGGAATATGAAAATATAAAGCAATTAATAGAAGAAATGGGAAATTCTAAATTAACAGCAGTGGATATTGAATTTCCAGATGGCACTAAAATTAGTATGAAAAAAGATAAAATGCAAGAAAAAATAATTCAAAACATTCCAACAGTAGAAAATAATACTATTGAAAATCAGATAAAAGAAAACAAAAATGAGAAAAAAGGAAACATAATTAAATCACCAATGGTTGGAATTTTTTATTTAAAACCTTCTCCTACAGCGGAACCTTATATTGAAATTGGAAAAGAAGTTAAAAAAGGTGATGTACTTTGTATTATTGAAGCTATGAAATTAATGAATGAGCTTGAATCAGAATATACAGGTAAGGTTACAGAAGTTTTAGTAAAAGATGGTGAAGCAGTAGAATATGGAACTCCATTGCTTAGAATAGAAGGTGAAAATTAATGTTAAATAAAGAAGAAATCAAAAATATTATTCCACAAAGAGATCCATTTTTAATGATTGATGAAGTAGAGAAATATGTACCAGGAGAATCAGCAATAGCATATAAAAATGTAAATGTAGAGGAATGGTACTTTAAAGGTCATTTTCCAGGTAATCCAATTATGCCAGGAGTGTTAATTACAGAAAGTTTAGCACAGACAGGAGCAGTTGCAATTCTTTCAATGGATGAGAATAAAGGAAAAAATGCTTTATTCGGTGGAATTGATAAAATGAAATTTAAAAGAAAAGTTGTACCAGGAGATAGACTAAAATTAGAAGTAAAAATTATAAAAAGAAAAGGTCCGATTGGAGTAGGAGAGGCAATTGCAACAGTTGATGAAAAGATTGTGGCTAAAGGTGAATTAACATTTGCTTTAGTTTAAGTTCTAACTGAAATTAAAAGTTGAAAGAGGTGAAAATAAATGAATAAAATATTAATTGCAAACCGTGGTGAAATTGCAGTTCGTATTATAAGGGCATGCAAAGAAATGAATATAAAAACGGTTGCAGTTTATTCGGAAATAGATAAAGATGCTTTGCATACACGTTTGGCGGATGAGGCTATTTGCATTGGACCAGCTCAAGCAAATAAGAGTTACTTAAATATAAAAAATATTATACAGGCAGCATATATAACAAAAGCCGATAGTATTCATCCAGGCTTTGGCTTTTTATCTGAAAATTCAAAATTTGCTCAAATATGTGAGGAATCAAATATAAAATTTATTGGACCACAGTCAAAAGTTATTGATTTATTAGGAAACAAATCAAATGCAAAAGAGATGATGAAAAAAGCAGGAGTACCGGTTATTCCTGGTTCAGAGGGAAGTGTAAAAGGATTAAAGGATGCATTAGAAATAGCAGAAAAAATAGGTTATCCAGTTATATTAAAAGCAGCAGCAGGAGGCGGTGGAAAAGGCATTAGAGTTGCGAATACAGCGGAAGAAGTGGAAAAAGAATATGAAATAGTAAAACAAGAAGCAAAAATTTCATTTAATGATGATGAAATATATATAGAAAAATTCATTGAACATCCAAGACATGTCGAAATTCAGATAGTAGCAGATGAACATGGAAATGTAATTCATTTAGGAGAAAGAGATTGCTCTATTCAAAGAAATCATCAAAAAGTAATAGAAGAAACACCTTCAACTGCTATTGACGAAAAAACAAGAAATAAAATGGGCAATGCAGCTATAAAAGCTGCTAAAACAGCTGGATATACAAGTCTTGGTACAGTAGAATTTTTGGTAGATAAAGATAACAATTTTTATTTTATGGAAATGAACACAAGAATTCAGGTAGAACATCCAATTACTGAGATGAGAACAGGAATAGATTTGGTAAAAACACAAATAAAAATTGCAACAGGAGCGGAATTAAAAATAAAACAAAAAGATGTAGAATTTAAAGGGCATTCTATAGAATGCAGATTGAATGCAGAAAATCCAAGTAAAAAATTTATGCCATGTCCAGGACTAATAGAAGGTTTGCACTTCCCAGGAGGAAATGGAGTACGAATAGATAGTGCGATTTATGAAGGATATACAATTCCATCAAATTATGATTCCATGATTGCAAAACTTATTACTTTTGGAGTAAATAGAAATGAAGCAATTAGTAAAATGAAAAGAGTTTTAGAAGAATTAGTTGTAGAAGGAATACAAACAAATCAAGACTTTTTATTCGAAATAATTAGAAATCCAAACTTTATTAGAGGAAATTTTGATACTTCATTTATAGAAAAAGAGATATTAAAAAAGGAGACTGATAAATGATTGTAGATAAAATAAAAAAAAGGCAAGCACCAACAAATCACAAAAGTTCTAATATAGATATACCAGTAGGAAAATGGGTAAAATGCGAAAAATGTAAAGAAATATTATATAAAGAAACTCTTAGAAATAATCTAAATATTTGTCCTAATTGCGGATATTACTTTAGAATGCATATAGACAAAAGGTTAGAATTAATAATAGATAATAATACATATAAAAAGTTTGAATTAAATATAGAAACAACGAATCCGTTAGAATTAGAAGATTACCCTAAAAAACTTAAAACTTTAAGAGAAAAAACGGGGCTAGCTGAAGCAGTAGCCTGCCGGAACAGGTAAGATTAATGGAGAAAACGTTGTTATATGTATAATGGATAGTGGTTTTTTAATGGGAAGTATGGGAAGTGTTGTAGGCGAAAAAATAACATACGCCATTGAGCAAGCAGTAGAAAAAAGATTACCTCTTATTATATTTTCTGTTTCAGGTGGAGCTAGAATGCAAGAAGGAATTATATCTTTAATGCAAATGGCAAAAACTACAGCAGCACTTACCAAATTAGATGAAGCAAGATTATTATATATATCTGTTTTGACAGATCCAACATATGGAGGAGTCACAGCTTCATTTGCAAGTTTGGGTGACATTGTTTTAGCAGAACCACATGCAATGATAGGATTTGCCGGGCAAAGGGTAATAAAGCAAACAATAGGTGAGGAGCTTCCCGAAGGTTTTCAAACAGCTGAATTTTTACTAGAACATGGTTTTATAGATAAGATAGTTGAAAGAAAAGATTTAAAAGATACTATTTATAAATTAATTATGTTTCATAAGGGAGGAGAAATTTAATGGCAAATACGAGATTATCAGCTTGGGAAAGAGTAGAAATAGCAAGAAATCCAAAAAGGAAGACATCACTTGACTATATTGAGGAGATATTTGATGATTTCATAGAATTACATGGAGATAGAAACTCTAAAGATGATAAAGCTATAGTATGCGGATTAGCCAAAATAGGAAAACAAAATTTTACAATTATAGCAGAACAAAAAGGAAGGACAACAAAAGAAAATATAGAAAGAAACTTCGGAATGCCAAATCCTGAAAGTTATAGAAAAGCGATAAGATTTATGAAACAAGCTGAAAAATTTAAAAGACCGGTAATCACTTTTATTGATACAAAAGGAGCATATCCAGGAATAGAAGCAGAAGAGAAAGGACAAGGAGAAGCTATTGCTAAGTCTATGTTTGAAATGGCAAAGCTTAGAGTACCAATTATATCAATTGTAATTGGAGAAGGTTCAAGTGGAGGAGCTTTAGCCATTGGAGTTGCAAATAAGGTATTGATGTTAGAAAATGCTATTTATTCAATCCTTTCACCAGAAGGTTATAGTAGTATTTTATGGAAAGATGCATCTAGGTTTAAAGAAGCAGCAGAAAAAATGAAATTAACAGCAAAAGACTTATTAGAACTTAAAGTAATAGACAAAATTATAAAAGAGCCAAAAGAATATAATGAAGAAAATTTTAAAAGAATTGCAAATAGTTTAAAAAAAGAGATTCAAAAAGAAATAGAACAAATGAAATATCTAAATGAAAGTCAAATTGTAGAAAATAGATATATGAAATTTAGAAATATGGGTGAATTTAAGGAGGTATAAAATGTTATTAAAAGATAAAAAGATATTAATAATGGGAATCAGAAACAAGTGGAGTATTGCTTATGGAATCGCAAAATCAGCTTATGAAAATGGAGCAAAATTAATTTTTACTTATATGGGTGAAGATAATAAAGAAAAAATAGAAGCTCTAATTAGTGAATTTAAAGGTAGTAAAGCTTATGTATTAAATGGTGCATCAGAAGATGAATTAGTTAAAGATGCTTTTATAAAAATAAAAGAAGAAAATGGCAAATTGGATGGAATTGTACATGCAATTGCACATGCGAATACTGAAGACTTAAGAAATGATTTTATACTTACAAGTAAAGAAGGATATTCTCACGCAGTTGATGTTAGTAGTTATTCTTTTGTATTAGTTGCAAGGATGGCTAAAGAACTAGATATGCTAAATGAAAATGCAACTTTAGTGACTTTAACATATCATGGTTCTACTAAAGTTTTAGAAGGTTATAATATTATGGGAATTGCAAAAGCAGCACTTGAAGCAAGTGTTAGGTATTTAGCAGATAATCTGGGAAAAGACGGAATAAGAGTAAATGCAATATCTGCAGGACCAATAAAAACATTATCAGCAAAGGGCATAAAAGATTTTAATTCAATATTGACTATTGTAGAAGAAAAAGCACCTTTACATAGAAATGTAACTACAGAGCAAGTTGGAAATGTCGCAACATTTTTATTAAGCAATATGTCAGATGCGATAACAGGACAAATTATATATGCTGATAGTGGATATAATATTATGGGAGTTTAATTAAAAATTGTGAATAAATAGATGGACTCGCAAGAAGTTAAAAAAATCACAGAAATAGATGTTATGCTAAGCTGTTGCTAAAAACTTTTTTTAATGCTATAATCTCATTAGTATAAAAAGGAGATAGTGGTGGATAACGAATTAGAACAAAAGATAATCAGAGAACAGGATTTGCTAACTATATATGTATATAATAATTTTAATAAATCATTAGGATTGGGGCAAGAATATGTTCCAGGGATTAGATATAGAGATATAAAAGAAATAATGTCTAATAATCAAGCCATATTGGATGGACTATCAGTAAAGAATTTGTATAACTTATATGCATCAATATGTTATGGAATTGACAATGAGGAAGTATGTAGTAGGATTTTAGCTCAAATTGATAAAAAATTAGAACATGAAGATTTTTTTGTAGAAGATCTTGATAAGGATGTATATCTTAAGCCAATTCATACTGCTAATGTGTACTCGAAATTAGGACAGTTTTTGCTTGATAAAATAAATCCAGCAATTAAAGAAGGTATGCAAGTACTTAAAGGTACTCCATATGAGAGGATAGGCAGAAATATTAAATATTATACTGATGCTGCAAATTTTTTGAAGTACTATAAACAAGGAATATTTACTCCAGAAAAAATGGAGCTAATAAATAAGATGTTGGATAAGGATCCGGATGCTTTGAGATTTGTTAATTTTGGCTTATTTAAAGATGATATATTTGATTTAGGACCAGAATTTTGCACATATATGTCTAAATTTCCAACTTTAAATGCTCAGTTGTTAGTAATAGAAGAGCATAATCCAGAATTGTTTAGTGCATTAAAATCCAGATTTAAAAGCTATGAAAACATTAAGGATAAATTAGATGAGATAGAGATACTTGTGACATATTCTGCAAGAAATACATTTGAATTGCAAGGTAAGCCAATAAATATTGATGAACTTGTAGAATGTGCATATAGAAATTGTAATGATATAAATGCAATAAACGTTCCGTATGGTAGTCAATATCAGCAAAGGCTTAGAGAAAGGATGATTGCTGAATATGACAAAGTAAGTAAACAAACTTGGAGAACTGACTTAGCAGAAAGAAAACTTAATGTGTATACTAATGCAGCATATTCTATACCATTAAATAAAATACAAACACTTCTAAAAGAATATGGTTCAGATATTGATAATTTGCCAGGGGTTAGTGAAAAGTCTAAGCAATTATTCGCAAAACTTAGAAATGTAGTTGATATAAATGATGAGAATAAGATAGATGAATTATTTAGAAACTACAGTCAAGAATATACTGCAACTGATATAAAAGAAACAGAATATGAAATATCTAGAGCAGCGGCAAAAGATTTTTCAAGAGAATTTAGGCGTACAAATGAAGATTTACAAAATGAAGATCTTTATGAAGTTTCCTATATAGGATTTGCAGGGCAACAAATTCCTCAGATAAAGCTTAAGGGCAAGTTTAATTTATTGGTTCATAGCACCGACGCAGAGTTTATTGAGGCAAAAACTGAAAAAGCAACTGACTATGTAGAAGAGTGGAGCAATGGCAAAAATAAAAACAATCATATAATTTCTACCACATATATAAATCAAGACTTTATGGGAATGGCTCCAGTAGGAAACAATGGTGTTAGATACGCTTTTGCAGACATTAGTGATGAGCAGATAAAATTGATGGGCGTATCTGACCTTAATACATATTCTATTAATTTTGCTTATGATTCAGCAAGTAAGCAGTATATGTCTGCGAAAACTCTAGCTAATAGTTCAAGAAGAGTATATAGTGAATTTGGAATTGAAAGAGAATCTACTTTACCGAATTATGTAGTGCTTGCAGATGATGATTCTCCAGAAGTAATGGTTAATTCATATAAAGCTGCTATGCAATTTGGCATACCTATTATAAAAATTGATAAAAGGGTAATTGAACAAGAACAGATACACAATTTACAAGGAATGTTAGAAGCTTTTAAACAAACTCATGATAGTGGAACATTACGAAAATTAATAAATACATACGAAACTAATATGGCTGGATGGCTTTTAAATAGAGAAGGTAAAGATTCTAGTTTTACATATATGATAAACAATTCTAGATTTGAACAGGACTTTGCTGATATGCGAATCTTGATTGAAGATGAAATATATGATTATTTATCTATTAGTGATAATAAAAATATTACTGATAGCCAGACAAGAGCGGTTATTGATATCATATTAGATGAAAATGATTTATACGAAGGTTGTAATGAGGAAAAGCCAATTAGTAAGACTGCAATGACTCTTGATGCGAGAAAGATATTAGGACAAGCCAATAGAACACTTGAATTTTTAGGACAAGACCATTTAAAAGTAAATTTAAGTGGAGACTTGCCTACAAGAAAAGAATATGATCACTCTATTGAAGAATATGTTAGAAGTAGTTTGTCTGGCATAGATGCTGTAACAAAAGAAGAGGTTAACGATATGGAGTTATTCCTAGAAGGTAGAGCAGATAGAGAAGTAACAAATGACATAAGAGATAATAAATAAAGTTAAGAGAAAGGATTAATCAATATAATTGATTATATGAAAATTAATGGTTGAAACAAATGAAAAAGCTTGCAATGAAGTGCTAGTTCTTTTGAAAATGTTGCCGGAAGCGGAACTAAAGAAGATTCCAGAAACGGAAATTAAATTCTTAGAAGAACATAGAGATGTTAATTATAACTTTAGTGTTAATCCAGAAGTTCCGATAAATGAAGTTAATATTTCAAGAAAAGCAAAAGCTATATTAGTAGTACTCTGGAAGAAATATTTTGCAACAGATATTCAAAAGCAGAAATTAGACAAGATTTTGCAAGAAAATTCAATGAAAGAAGAACAGAAGAAACAAGAAGAATATCAATATTCTGATATGTTTAAAAATAATACACAGAAAATAATTAATTTACCTACTGTAATTGAAGAAAAATGGTATGAAAAGGTTTGGAATAAAATTAAGGATGCAATTTTTAATATATTCCATAGATAATATTACAGGAATGTTTCAAAAAAATGACAAATTTTATACATTTTATTTTAAATAATATATTATTTTGTGATTAATGTTATAATTGTCGTAAAAGGAGGTAAATATGCAAAGAATTATTGAATGTGATGTTGCAGTAATTGGTGGAGGAGCAGCTGGTATCGCTGCTGCATTAGGTGCATCAAGAGCTGGAGCAAAAACAGTATTAATTGAAAGAAATCCTTTCTTTGGAGGACAAGCTACAAATTCGCAAGTAACAGCATATTGTGGTTTCTTCACAAGAGGAGAAAACTATGACCAAGTAGTAATGGGAATAGGAAATGAAGTTTTACAAAGACTTGAAAAGTATGGAACAAATATTCATCCACGTCCATCAAAGTCTACAGGAAATGTATCAGTATCTTTTAATCCAGAGTATGTAAAATTAGTAATGGATAAGATGCTAGAGGAAAGTAATGTTGAATATTATTTACATGCACAAATGTACAGTGTTGTAAATGAATGTGGCGAGATTCAGGAAATCAAGTGTACTGATGACGAAGGAACATTTATAGTTAGAGCACAAGCATATGTAGATGCATCAGGAAATGCTAACGTAGTTCACTTCGCTGGAATTAGAACAAATTGGGGTGATGACGAAGGTAAAGTACAACAATCATCATTACCATTTAGATTAGACAATTTACCAAAAGTAGAAATTTTAAAATCTGATATTGAAGCTGCATTAGCTAAAGCAAAAGCTGCTGGAATACCAATCAAAAAGGAAACAGGTTTAATCATAAAACCTATAGATAGAACTTATGGATATTGCACAATACCAAGTACAATAGTTCCTAACTTATCAGCTGAAACACTTACAAAAACAGAAATGGAATTAAGATCACAAGTTCATGCTTATGTTGAAGCATTCCAGAAATATATGCCTGGATTTGAAAATATAATTGTTTCTCAGTCTGGACCAGCTGTTGGTATACGTGAAGCAAGAAGAATTATTGGTGATAAAATGCTTAAAGGTGAAGAAATCATCATGGCACCAAAATCAGATGATAGTGTTGCTCGTGGAGCATGGAGTCCTGAAATGCATAAGAGCAATACAGCAATAAAATATACTCATATTCCAGATAACGAGTATTTCTCAATACCATTGGGATGCTTAAAAGTAAAAGACGCAAGGAATTTATGGGCGGCAGGAAGAACAATTTCTACTGATTCATTAGCTCTTGGTTCTGTAAGAGTTATGGGAACTGGATTTGCAACTGGTCAAGCAGCTGGTGTTGCAGCAGCATTAACATTAGATAGACCAGAATACGATGTAAAGAAAGTTCAAGAAGAACTATTAAGACAAGGAGCTTTGATATAAATTTTTATCAGAAGAAGAAAGGAAAAGAAAAAAATGGAAAAAACAAAAGAACAAAAAGCAGCAGATGCCAAATTAGCAAAGAAAAATAAAAAAGAGCTAATTTGCACAATAATTGCATTTGCAATAATTGCACTATTTTTCATGTTAAAACCACCAGCAGGATTAAGTGCTGATGGAATGAAAGTTTTAGGAATATTTATAGGAATACTATTCTTATGGATAAATGTTGGAATTGGATGGCCAAGTTTGCTATGCGTTGCAGCACTTGCATTTGTACCATCACTTGGAACAAAAGCTGTATTACAGTCGTCATTTGGTAACGAAACATTTGCATTTTTACTATTTACATTTATGTTTACTTATGCTTTTTCTCAAACAGGATATGTTAAGAAAATTGCATTAGGATTTGTAACAAGTAGATTTGCAAGAAAATCTCCTTGGAGATTTGCATTCTGTTTCTTTGCAGCCGTATTAATAATTGGTTGCTTTATGTCACCAACTGTATTATTCTTTGTTATTCTTCCAATATTAGAAGAAATCTATAATATATTGGGACTAAAGAAGGGTGATAAATATGCAAGCATGTTAATGATAGGTTTAGTTACATGCACAAGTTTATCATCAGGAATGACACCAATTGCACACGTATTCCCAGTATTATCGATGAATGTATTCAGCAGCTTAGCAGGAATGACAATTAACTATGGTCAATATATGTTATATGCTGTACCAACAGGGATATTAATTTTCTTAGCAATGATGTTGGTATTTAAGTTTATAATGAGACCAGATACAAAAGGTCTAAACTTAAAATCAAAAGAATTTGATAAGATGAAAAAAGAAACTGCAAGATCAACATTTGCAGAACAAATAACATTAGTTGTTTTCTTATTTGTAATTGCTTTATGGGTATTACCAAGTTTAATCAAAGGAAGCTTATCTACATGGATTAGCAAATTTGGAACAGCAATGCCACCACTACTTGGTATAATTATTTTATCAATTATTAAGCAAAACAGAAAACCACTTATCAATTTAAATGAATCAATGGTTAAAGGTGTATCTTGGCCAAGTATAATAATGGTTGCAGCAACATTGTCATTAGGATCAGCAATGACTAATAAGGCAATAGGTTTAACAACATTCTTATCAGCTACAATAGCACCAATAACTGCAGGATTAAGTCCAGTATTATTAATACTTTTATTTGCTACATGGGCTGGTTTACAATCAAACTTCTCATCACACATGGTTACAGCACAATTAGTTCCAACTTTGGCTGTTCCAGTTGCTTTAGCTTCTGGTGGAGCATTAAGTGCAGCAGCAATTACAGCTGTTATAGGATTAATTGCAGCAACAGGTTCAGCAGCACCTTCATCAATGCCTTATGTTGCAGTAGCAGGTTCATCAGGATGGTCTGATTCAAGTAAATTATTGAAATATGGATTATTAATGATGTTAATAATTATATTAATTGCATCTTTTGTAGGATATCCTCTTGCAAATGCAATAATGGGTTAATGAAAATAGTGTTTATAAATAATGTAAAAATAAAGCCAAAAGCCGGCAAAGCAGACGATATTGTCTGTTGCCGGCTTTTGGCTTTGTAGGAGATGAGGCAATAGCGGTTATACTGAGGCTATGCCTGCTTTAATGGATGCCTTTTTTCTCTCAAAGTGGCGGTTGTTGCGAGCGATAGTCATATTGGCTATCTTTGTCTGATAGGTTTTGTAACATACCTTATAGAAGGTATCGCTATCAATTGCCTTGAGGTCACTACCGAACTTCTGGCCTAGTGTTGAGTATGGAACTCCATATTTCTGTGCGATATCTTGTATCGTAGCCGTTTCGCTTTGTAGATATGCGACGGCTAGATTTAAGATAAACTCGTCGGAGTACCGTCTACGTGTTGCTCTTTTTACTTCCATTGTAATTTCCTCCAAATCAACATATTACAGTTTTTATTATATCAAATTAATACATAAAAGTCAACAATTATGTAAATATAAATGGCATATAATGTTATAAGAAAATTAAAATTATACGTAGACATTAAAAAATAGTAGTGATATAATCATAAAAAAGACGAAAAAAGAAACTTTTTAAAGATGCTAGATAGTGGTGAAAGTAAATAAATAGGAGGAATTTTATCATGAAAGAAATTTTTGAGAGAAGAAGTGTACGTAAATATACTGATAAGGACATATCAAGTGAAGATATGGAGAAACTATTAAAGGCTGGTATGAATGCTCCGTCAGCACACAATTATAAACCTTATGATTTAATTGCCGTAAAGAATAAGGAAACTTTAAAGAAACTAGCTGATACATGTATATATTCACATATGCTTAATGAAGCAAATGCAGCAATAGTCGTTTGCTCAAGAGCAGACGATGAGAAGACTCCATATTGGCAAGCTGATTGCGGAGCTGTGACAGAAAATATACTGTTAGAAGCAACGCATTTAGGTATAGGATCTTGCTGGTTAGGAGGATATCCAGACTTAGAAAAAACAGCGAAGGAAAAAGAAATATTAGGAATACCAGAAGAATATAAAGTATTCTGTGTAATTTCATTAGGCTATCCAAATGAAAATAAAAAGCCAAATGACAACTATTATCAAGAGAAAGTTCATTATGAGAAATTTTAATAAAATGTCCAATATGCTTTTACAGTATATTGGATATTTTTGTATATGATTTATATAAATTTTTTATAAAAATATTTTTGAAAAAAATAGAATTAACATAAAATAGTAATGAATGTATCGCAAAATTAAATATTTTATAAAATTATTGCGATTTCTATTGTAAAGACAAATGCAGATGAAACACAGGTTATAACAGGAAGTGTGGATACACAGGAATAAATTTCTGGCTTGCGTCGCGCTATGTCGATTGCGGTTTACGGTTTAAACAACTCGTATGCACTTTTTGGCCTTCATTATGTCTACGAAAACTACTTGGTTGGTTCTACCCAGTTCTCATCGAATGGGAACAGCCATAGCCTCGATCGTAGTTTAGCTCCCGTAGTTTCTCTAGGCTCTGGAATCAAAGTAAAGAGTGGAATTGGAACAAGAACTAGTCCTTACGTAATAGGAAAATAAAAATATTTTGAGTAAAAAATCTGACCAACAGAGCTTAAATCTGTGATATGATTATTAATAATATAAAATAAAAAGCTTTAATAGAATTAAATTTCTGTTAAAGCTTTTTTACTTTAAACAATTTGTAATTTTTTGTCTGAAAATATTGTAAATTTTATAGCTTTTTATATCTAATTATGATATAGTGTAAAAGAAAAAAGGTTTATAGGTATCCATAAAACCTAAATAAACAAATAGGACAAATATTGTGAAAGCACTTGTTAAGACGAGAAAAGATATAACAGTCAAATTGGCTAAAGCTGTAATGATATTAGTATTTCTAATATATGCTATATACAGTGTAATATATGCAATTCAAGTAAGAGGAAATGTACGATGCTTTGGTGTATCATTTTTATACCAAGAAGGATTTGCACAAGAACAAAAAAGTGCAAATGTGTTATTATTTGTGGGATTTATAATAATTTCAGTAGCGTCATATCTAATAATAACATTTAAAGATACATCGCAAACAAAATCAGATATTAAGAAATCATGTATATTTATTGCAATAATTGCGATTTTATCAGGTTTGATTTTGCCGAATAATAGCTCTGATGTATATTATTATATAGCTGCCGGAAGAATAGATTCAATGTATGGATATAATATGTATGAAAATAATTTCAATAAAGTACAGGCTGGTATTCAAGAAGATGATATTATAAAAAATGCACCAGGAATAAAGCATAAATTTATATATGGAGTAATCTGGGCTGAAATTTGCAGAGCAATAGGTGCAATACCAACTAATTCGGAAGTCGTACTTATATATATATTCAAAATGTGTAACATAATTGTACATTTAATTAATGCGTATTTAATATATAAAATATCAAAAAATAAGAAATTAATGTATCTATATGCATTAAATCCATTAGTATTATTCGAAGGAATTATAAATTGTCATAATGATATATTTTTAATATTATGTGTGTTATCAGCTGTGTATTTAAAGAAAAAAGACAAAATTGGATTAGCAACTTTATGCATCACATGTGGTACTTTAATAAAATACACTCCAATAATAGTGTTACCATACATTTTTAGTGATAAGAAATTTAAAGAAAAATTAAAATATGTAGCTGAATTTGCAGTGGTATTTGTTTTAGCAAATTGGCTTGTAACAGGAGATATTACAAAGATATTAAGTGTAATGGATCAAACAGGAAGATTCGCAAATTCAATGTATTTACAATTAGTATTATTAGACGTTCCATGGAACATAATAGATGTAGTAACATTAACTGGAAAGGTTATTTTCTGTATTATATTTGGATATGCAGTGCTTAGCAAACATGGCAAAAGTGGGAGAACATATTTGTATTTGCTAATGGCTTTTATAGTCCTAGCAATCACAAATTTTAGAGCTTGGTATATTTTATGGTTATTTGGACTTATAACAGAAGTACAAGGAAAAGATATTGAGAGACTAGTTGTACTAAGTATTATAATTGAATTTTCTAATTATGTTATATATTATTTTGGTGAATCGTATGTATATGGAGGATTCTACTTTTTCTCCGTAGTTGTGTATTGCGGAATTTATCTGATTGCATCAGAATATCTTGAACAAAAAAGCAAAAGAAAGAAGGAAATTACTAAATGAAGAAATTACTACTTATAGATGGAAATTCTATAATGAATAGAGCATTTTATGGAATAATGGGAAATAAAATGCTTACAACTGATGATGGTAAATATACTAATGCACTTTATGGATTTCTAGCAATTTTATTTAAGAATATGGAGGAAGTTAAGCCTGATTATATTTTAGTCGCTTTTGATTCAAAAACGGCAGCAGATGTTAGAAAAAAAGTGTATGATGGATATAAGAAAAGCAGACATAAGATGCCAGAGGAATTAGCTCAGCAGATGCCAGAGATAAAAGAGATTTTGAAAGAAATGAATATAACATATTTAGAAATGGCTGATTATGAGGGCGATGATATTCTTGGTTCTGCTGCAAAACAGCTATCTAATGATGATGTTCAAGCAGTGCTTCTATCAGGAGATAGAGATTTATTTCAATTAGTTGATCATAATATAACAATGAGAATTCCTAGAACAAAAATGGGAAAAACAGAAACTGAGATTTATGATGAATCTAAAATTATCGAAGAATATGGATTGTCGCCAAGTGGATTAATAGAACTTAAAGCTTTAATGGGAGATTCATCAGATGAAATACCAGGAGTTCCAGGAGTTGGACCTAAAACTGCTACTGAATTGTTAAAAAAATATGGAACAATTGAGAATTTATATAATGAAGTATCTAAAGAAGAGAATGCAAAAGAATTTAAACCAAAGTTACGATTAAACTTAATTGAAAATAAAGATTTAGCTTTCATTTCAAAAGATATAGGAACAATAAATATTAATGCTCCCTTAGGACTAACACTTGATGATTTAAAAGTAAAAGAATGGAATAATAAAGAGATTCTTAGATTATTTAAATATTATAGATTTAATAGATATATTGATAGATTTCATTTAAATGAAGGTATAACAGTAGAAGAGCCAGAAGATGATAAATGGAATGTAGATGTTGTCATAAAAGATAAGATTGCAGACATTAAAATATCTGACAATAAAATGATATATTATCTTGAAACAGCAGAGGATAAAGATTCTAATAAAATTATTAAGAAGAAAATAATTGGAATTGGTATATTAGAAAATGATAAAACAGCCTATGTGCAGAATCCTAGCATGGAAGAGCTTAAAGAAATATTTGAAAATAAAGAGATTGCTAAGATTGGCTATAAGTTAAGTGAAGATTACGTATTGTTTCGTGAAAATGGAATAAAAATGAATAATATCATATATGATGTAGAAGTAGCTGGATATGATATAAATCCAAGCAATGTAAAGCATAAGCTACAAGAGATAGCCCTTCAATATCTTGATAAAGATATACAGGAATTAATTCCTGAAAAACAGATGAATTTATTTGAAAAAAGCGAAGACAATAAATCAGAAATTGGAGTGTATGTAACAGCAATAAGTAAATTGTATGATATTACAAAAAAGAAACTTGAAGAAGAAGGTGCATATACATTATTCTGCAACATTGAGATTCCACTTATTACTGTACTTGGAGAGATTCAGTATAATGGAATGTTAGTTGACAAAAATGAGCTAATAAGTTTCGGAAATGAATTAAAAGGACAATTAGCAGAATTAACAAAGGAAATCTATGAATTAGCAGGAGAAGAATTTAATATAAACTCAACTCAACAATTAGGAACTATACTATTTGAAAAAATGGGATTACCAGCACCTAAAAAGAACAAAAAAGGTTACAGTACAGATGTTGATACTCTTGAAAAATTAAGGTTGGCAAGCCCTATAATAGAAAAAATATTAAATTACAGAACTTTGACTAAACTAAATTCGACTTATGTTGAAGGACTTATTCCATATATAAATCCAGTAACAGGAAGAATACATTCATATTTTCATCAAACTATAACTGCAACAGGGAGGATAAGTTCGGCAGAGCCAAACTTACAGAACATTCCTAGCCGTGAAGAATTAGGAAGAAATATAAAAAAGGCTTTTAAACCAAAGGATGGATATGTATACATCGATGCTGATTATTCTCAGATTGAATTAAGAGTGTTGTCACACATGGCTCATGATGAGAACATGATGAAAGCATTTAGAAATGATGAAGATATCCATAGAGAAGTTGCTTCTAAAGTATTTAATGTACCATTTGAAGAAGTAACTAAAGAACAAAGATCACGTGCTAAGGCTGTAAACTTCGGAATAGTATACGGAATTACTGATTTTGGATTGGCAGCACAGATTGGTTGCTCAAGAAAACAAGCGAAAGAGTATATTGAGAATTATTTGGATAAATATGAAGGTATACGAACATATATGGAAAAGGTTACATCAGATGCAAAGGAAAATGGATATGTTCAGACTTTATTTGGAAGAAGAAGATACATCCCAGAACTTAAGTCAAGCAATTATATGGTTCGTGAGTTTGGAAAAAGAGCTGCTATGAATACTCCTATACAAGGAACAGCAGCAGACATAATGAAAATTGCTATGAATAATGTCTATGCTAAAATACAAGAAGAAAAATTAGATGCGATGATTATTTTGCAGGTACATGATGAGCTTATCTTAGAGGTTAAAGAAAGCGAGAAAGAGAAAGCTAAAGAGATTTTGAAACAATGCATGGAGCAGGCTACAAAGTTAGATATACCATTAAAAGTAGAAATGACGGAAGCAAAAAGCTGGTATGAGGCTAAATAATCATTTGATAAAGGAAAGGATTTGAGCTAAGAATGAAAAAAGCTATAATAGTGATTATAGTTGCAATAATAGCTTTAATAATAATACTAAATTCAAGAAATATTTTAAAATTAATATATAAGACAAATTATAGTGAGTATGTTGAGAAATATGCACAGGAAAATGATATTGATCCGCTTTTAATATATGCGATAATAAAAGCAGAAAGTAATTTTAATGAGCTTGCAGAATCGAATAGAGGAGCGTGCGGGTTGATGCAACTGATGGATTCAACAGCCCGTGAGGTTGCTACTAATACTGCTATTGAATATGAAACAGGAAATACTTTGTATAATCCAGAAAAAAACATTGCATTAGGAGTAAAATATTTTGCAGATCTTAAATCACAATTAAAATATACGCAGGTAGCTTTAGCAGCATATAATGCGGGAATTGGAAATGTAACTAAATGGATTGAAAATGGTACAATAAAGGCAGATGGCAGTGACATTGAGAATATACCATTTAAAGAAACGAACATATATGTAAGAAAAATTTTAAAAGACTACAAAATCTATCAGAAGTTATATGAAGAATAATTTTAAGGTAATCAAATTGTAAAAATAAAATCAAAAAATGTATTGATAAAAATTCTAAATTAGTATATCATAATGTTAGTAATAAAATTATTACGTAATAATAGGAAGGAGACCAATAATATGGATAATGAAAATAATGTAAACAATGAAAATGAGGAATTAGATAACAACATCGTAACACTTAAGGATGAAGATGGAAATGACATAAACTTTGAATTTCTTGATATGATTGAATTTGAAGGAGAAAATTATGTAATATTATTACCAGCAGAGGAAACAGATGATGAAGAATCTGATGAAGTTGTAATATTAAAAGAAGAAAAAGATGCTGAAGGCGTTGGAGAAGACGAAGAATCTTATGTAAGTGTTGATGACGAAGAAGTTCTTAACAAAGTATTTGATATATTCAAAGATAAATTCAAAGATGAATTCAATTTTGTAGAAGAATAATTAAATAAATTTTAAGAAAAACCTTTTGCAAGACAAAAGGTTTTTTATAACTTGAAAGGGAGAGAATAAAATGAGAAGTTTTGCAAACTGGATGATAGTAACATTTATGGCAATGTTTTGGGGATTTAGAGTATTTATAACGTATATGGCAACTAGCGGAAGTGATTTTTTAGTAAAGCCTATTGATACAACAGTTGAGATAGTTTTATTATTTATAACTTTGGCATGTATTATATTAGTAATCAAGAGACAATTATTTGGTGGAATATTATATACTGTTGCAAATGTAGGATATTTTGGAACAGATGCATGGCTTGCTGTAAAACCATTGCTAACAGGTGAAACTATGAGTGCTGGAAATAGTTTAACAGTATTAGTTGCAGTTGTTGCTGTAATTCTTGCCATTGCTGTAATGATGGATTTGCTTGCTGATAGATTAAAAGCCCCAGATGATAAAAAAACAGAATGGTTTTACGATAATAAAGAATTTGATAGAAAATTTGATGATAGAGCTGATAAAAATAACTATAAGACATTATAAATTTAAGGAGAAGGCAAAATGAATAGAACTGTCAGTATGTTTAAAAGAGCAGACGATTTTTTTACTGAGATGTTAGGAAGACCAGAGCCGATGCTTTGTGAATTAGACATTGCAATGCATGATACTAATGGAAGAGGATTAATATATTATCCAGAAAGTTTCAACAGAGTAATTGAAACTAAAGCAGTAAAGAGAATGGCAAGAATATTTCAATTAGGTACTAAAATATATACTCGCGATAATGTAATTCATACAAGACTAGAACATAGCAAGGGTACATATTACAGAACACTGGAATTACTTATGAATTTATGTGAAGACCAGAAGGTAAAAGATTTAATAATAAACAATAATTATCAGAAATATATACTAGCAATGTTGGCTAGAGCTTTATTACATGATGTTGGTCATGGGCCATTTTCACATACGATGGAAACTGTATGTAATTTGCCAAAAGGATTTCATGAAGACATTGGAAGAAGATTAATAAATGAAGATCCTGAACTAAGAGCAGCTTTAGAAGGTATATGTCCACATATGCCGGAATTATTGAATGAGGTTGTAGAAAGAGATTTTCTTGGACTAAATCGTTTATTCGAGGGACAATCAGATGTTGATAGAGGAGACTTCTTACCACGAGACAGCTTTTTTGCAGATGCCAATTTTTCAGAGAATTCAAGAGCAGTAGTTGAACTATTTAGTCATGTTTCAATAGAAAAAGTTTGCATGGATGGCAAGAAAAGTATGACTGTACCAGTATTTTCAGAAGATCAAATTGGAAACTTAGATACGTTTTTTATGAATAGATTTGAAAATTATAAAAATATTTATTATGCTCATGAAGCAATAAGTTATGATTATGTTTTTAAAACATTTGCAGAAAAATTAACGCAAAGTAGTGAGGACTATAGATTAAAAACATTTTTATTGCATAATATGAATAAAAAGCCAGAAGAGATTGACTTACAAGAATACATATCTTTTAATGATGTTGAATATTTAAAAGGAATAGTTGAAGTACTGGATAAGACTCAAGATCCATGTTTAAGAAAATTTGCAATTATGTCATTACCTCCTAAAGAAAAAATATTAGACTTTTATTATGGTCTTATGATTTCACCAGAACAAGTGAGAGATTATAAAGATAATGATTTTTTTATGAGATTAGAGTATTTGCCAGATTCAGAATCAGAGTATAGACAAAACTGTTTGGTATTACACGATTGTAGTAGAAAAAATATACAAAGTGTAACCGAAAAGATTAAATCTGCACTTGGTGTAAGTGATGAAAATCTTGAAGACTTAGGCATCTTTACATGGAAAAATACAGTGTCAACATATAAGAAAAAAAGAGGAGAAGAAACTTTTGTAAAAGGTGCTGATGGAGAAGTATATGAATACAGTGTACATCCTGAAAGAAGAGCACCACTAATATCAGAAGATGTTAATGGGTTCTGCGTATTAGTTCCAATATTAGAGTCAAAAGGATTTTCAAAGAAAAGCATTGATGATGTAAGAAGTATAATGACTGATTATAAGGATATAAATAGTGATGAAAGAAGAGAAAAGATGTAAATGGTGTAATTTAAATAATCCGAAGTACATTGAATATCATGATAATGAATGGTGCAAGCCTAATTTTGATGATAAATATTTATTTGAAATGCTTATACTAGAATCATTTCAAGCAGGGCTTTCCTGGGAATGTGTATTAAATAAAAGAGATGATTTTAGAAGAGCTTATGATAATTTTGACATTGACAAGATATGTAATTATGATGATACTAAGATTCAAGAATTGCTTAACAATGATAAAATTATAAGAAATAAACTAAAAATTAAGGCTAGTATAACAAACAGTAAAATTTTCAAAAGTATTCAAAATGAATATGGATCTTTTTATAATTATTTAAAAACATTTATGAATCAAGATGTAATTTATGAAACAGATGTGACTACTAATGATTTGTCAGATAATATATCAAATGATTTGCGAAAAAGAGGAATGAAATTTGTAGGAAGTACAATTATATATTCTTTTTTGCAAGCTGTTGGAATTATTTACTCACATGATAAGGAATGTTTTTTATACAAAGAATAAAATAAAAAGCCCCCGCTACTGTAATGTTACTTATAGTGTACACTGTAGTAGCGGGGGTGTTGCAAGAAATCTTAATTAAGAATTATGACAAACCATGCCGTGTTCCATAGTGTCAGAGCAATACTGGTCGATCATAGACCAGATGATGGTGTAGGGTCTCATAAGCTTGATAATCCTCCGGTCAGAAGGAGCCGCCCCAGAGAGCTTGTACTCGATGATGGGGATGTCCTGAGTCTCGTTGAAGTCAGAGTTTATTTTAAAGTACTCTGCCTTTGGGATGATGTTTACAAGGGCTTTCGCGTTCTCGTTACAGGTAGGATACCAGGAAATTAACTTGTTCATCTTATCGAGAAAGACTGCACGGTTGATACTACCCTGATATGTAATTCCTTTCTCAGAATAGAAAAGTATGATGTCTTTTTCTTGCATTAATTATGACCTCCAATAATTTATTAAAAAATCAAAGGCTAATTATGTACCTTTGATTCTTTTTCAAAGGTTTCAGACTTTGGAAAAAATATTATAACACAAGTTTATAAAATATACTAGTGTTTGTGAAAAAAATATGCTAAAATAAAGATGCTATTAGGAGGAAGGATTAATGGATGAACTTAAGAAAAAATATTTTGAAATCTTAGAGCCAGATTTTCCAGAATGGCTGAATGAATATATAAATACTGAGCAGGTGCAAAGGCTTAAATATGTAAGTATGACATGTGGTAAGAAATATACTAAATTATTTGATCTTAAATATGACTTTTCTACTCTGGATCATTCTATTTCAGTTGCCTTAATTATATGGCATTTTACGAAAGACAGAAAGCAAACATTATCAGGACTTTTTCACGATATATCTACACATGTATTTAAACACTGTGTTGATTTTTTGAATGGTGATTATATGACTCAAGAATCGACAGAGTCATTAACAAAATCTATAATTGCTAATTCGCATGATATTATGAAATTGTTAAAAAGAGACGGAATTGATATAGATGAGGTTTGTGATTATCATATATATCCGATTGCTGATAATGATACTCCACAATTATCTGCTGATAGATTGGAATACTCTATGTCAAATGATTTATTTTTGTTTGGCAAATCTAATATAGAAGATGTGCGAAAAATTTATGATGATATAGTTGTTGGAAAAAATGAAAGTGGAATAGCAGAGCTTGAATTTAAAAGCATTGAAATAGCAATTAATTTTGTAAAGATGACTAGTAGATTGTCAGTTTGTTATAGAGATGATGAAACACGATATTCGATGCAGTTTATAGCAGATATTATGAAAAAATTAAATGAAGATAATATGGTATCTAAAAAAGATTTGTATTACATGAAAGAAGCGGAAATTATTAAAATTATAGAAGACTCAAAATATGGGGAAATTTTTGAAATATGGAAAAATGCGACTCAGATATTAACTTCTAGTGATGAACCTAAAGATGTATATTATGTTCATCATGGTGCAAAGATAAGGTATATAGATCCATTGGTGCGTGGAAAGCGAACTTCAGAAATTTCTGATATAGCACAAAATTTAATAAATGATAATTTGAAGTATGATATGTCAAAATATGTTTATATAAAGGATATAATTTGATTAAATTTGAATAGTGAGGAAAATTATGAGTGATATAAAATTCAATAGTTTAATTCCAGAACTAAGTGTATCTGATATAGAAAAAACGAAAGAGTTTTATTTGAGTCTAGGATTTGAAATACAATATGAAAGAGCTGAAAATAAATTTTGTTTTTTGCAATTAGAGAACAATCAGATAATGGTAGAACAAGAAAATGATAATTGGAATGTCGGAAGATTAGAATATCCTTATGGTAGGGGAATTAATTTAAGCATGACTGTATCTAATCCTGAGAAGATGTATGAAAGATTGAAGAAGAAAAATATATCATTTTTTAAAGAATTAGAAATACATGAATATCGAGTAAATGACCATATTTCAAAAGATGTAGAGTTTCTTATACAAGATCCGGATGGGTATTTGTTAAGATTTAATAGTTAGAGTAAAAAAATAGAGAAAAATTGTCTTTGATTTTAAAGGAATAGAGCAAGAACCAATTCAAAATGATAGCGAAAAGAAGCAAGTAGTTCAAAAAGATAGCACTGAAGAGATGTTTGAATATATAAATAGTGTTATGGAAAATGAAAGCAAATTTTGACATTAACAAGTAATTGTGGTAAAATGAATCTGTAACTAGTTTGATGGAAATCTCATATTACAAGTGTAAGGAGGAATATATTTATCCTTTATATCATATAACGCAACATGTTTTTTACATTGAAAGGAGCAGATTATGGCACATGGTGGTCATTCTGGTGGATCGCATTATAGTGGACATTACCATCATTATAGCAATTATGGTGGATATTGGAGTGGCAATGAAGGTCCGCTGGAAACAGTGGTTATATTGGTTATATGTGGACTACTGCTTGCAACATTAGTATATATACGAACGACTGCTAATAACAGCAAGTATATAATTGGCGGTAAAGAACCTCTGAAAGGAGAGTTCGAAGTAGTACAATATATACATGACGATGGAACTTTTGAAAATGTGGAGAACCTTCAGGAGGGATTAGAATATTTAAAGGAGAAGACTAATGTCCAGTTGGTTATAGAAACTACATCTGATGAATGGATGTCTAATGGCGAAGCGGTGGATGAGTATTATAAGCTGTTTGATGATGAAGCTCATGTTTTACTGATTGTGCCACCTAAAGGGTCAAGAGATGACTTTTACTATGCGATTGGAGATGATGCTGATTCTGTAATTGGCAACAAAGAAATCGATTATCTAATAGAGGAAGTAAAGAACTCTCGGAATGGAATGTACTGGGGAGAGATTCTGCATGATTTTGCGGATGAACTTTTAAAGCCTCTGTAAAGCAAAAACAGCGATATTTGCACTAGATGCAGGTATTGCTGTTTTTTTGACATTCATATAATTGTGTATAAATTTAATACAATTGGCAATTAATATATAAGTATTACATCAAATATAATTATTAGTCTATTTTTCATACATACAAATAAAATTGTGTATTGCATGTAATAATATAGAACAATATAATTTAATAAATAAAAATAAGGAGGTATAATATTATGTATTATGGAGCTGGAACGTATGAAGCATTTGCTAGACCAGAAAAACCGGAAGGTGTTGATAAAAAGTCTGCATATATAATTGGAACAGGATTAGCAGGATTATCTGCAGCTTTTTATCTAGTAAGAGATGGACAAATGAAAGGAGAGCATATTCATTTATTAGAAAAGCTTGAATTAGCAGGTGGTTCATGTGATGGAAGAAAAGATGTTACTAAAGGTTTTTATATGCGTGGTGGACGTGAGATGGATAACCATTTTGAATGTATGTGGGACATGTTCAGAAGTGTTCCTTCAATAGAAACACCTGAGGTATCTGTACTTGATGAATATTATTGGCTAAATAAACATGATCCTAATTATTCACTATGTAGGGCAACAATAAATTGTGGAGAAGATGCTCATACTGATAAATTATTTAAACTTGATAAAAAATCAGCTATGGCTTTATCTAAATTATTTATTACTCCAGAGAAAGAATTGGAGAATAAAAAGATTTCAGAAGTATTGCCTGATTCATTCTGGGAGACTAATTTCTGGTTATATTGGCAGACAATGTTCGCATTTCAGAGATGGTCATCTGCACTTGAAATGAAGAGATATTTATGCAGATATGTTCATCACATAGACGGATTACCTGATTTCTCAGCATTAAGATTTACAAAATATAATCAATACGAATCAATGATTTTACCACTTACAAAATACTTAGAAAGCCATGGTGTAAAGATAGAATATGGAGTAGATGTAAAGAACGTTATATTTGAATCTAAACAAAATAAAAAAGTAGCAAGTCAGATTGTGTATGAAAACAATGGAGAAGAAAAAACTATTGATTTAATAGAAGACGATTTAGTATTTATCACAAATGGATGTTGTACAGATACATCTTGTTATGGTGATCAAGACCATGCACCTGATTTATCAAAGATAAAGAATGGTGAAGGTGAATCATGGGATTTATGGAAAAATATTGCTGCACAAGCTACAAATGGCGAATTTGGAAATCCAGATAAGTTCTGTGGAAATGTTGATGAAACTAACTGGATGAGTGCTACTGTTGAAGTTAGTGATGAAAATATAATCAATCATATCATAGATATATGCAAGAGAGATCCTAGAAAGGGAAAAGTTACTACTGGTGGAATTGTAACAGTAAAAGACAGTACAGATAATTGGTATTTGTCATGGACAATTAATAGACAACCTCAATTTAAATCTCAAAAGAAAAACAGTGTATTAGTATGGGTATATGCTTTAAATACAAATAAGCCAGGTAATTTCATAAATAAACCAATAAAATTATGTACGGGTAAGGAAGTATGCGAAGAATGGTTATACCATATTGGAATTCCAAACAATGAAATTGAGGAATGTGCGGAAAAATGTAACACAACAACATGCTATATGCCATATATTAATGCCTTTTTCCAACCAAGAGAAGAGAAAGATAGACCTCTTGTAGTACCAAAGGAATCAATTAACTTTGCATTTATTGGACAGTTTGCAGAAACTCCAAGAGATACAATATTTACTACAGAATATTCTATTCGTACAGGAATGGAAGCGGTATATACTCTTTTAAATATAGATAGAGCTGTACCAGAAGTTTGGGGTAGTAAGTATGATGTTAGAGAATTGCTAAGAGCATGCTATTACGCAGTAGATAAAAAGTCACTTGATGAACTTCCTCTAACATTTCCAGAAAAACAGGCTGTAAAACTTTTAGAGAAAAAAGTTGAAGGAACTGATTTAGAAATACTTTTAAAAGAGAGTGGATTATTTAAATAATAGAAAAAATATGAAATATTTATTTAATTATATTTATTTCATATTTTTTTTAATGTATAATACTTTATAGGTGATAATATGAGTAGTTTAACAACTAAAAGAGCGATAGCATACGCGTTTAAAGATTTATTAAAAGAAAAAGCATTTAATAAAATAACTGTTAATGATATAGCAAAAGAATGTGATATAAATAGACAGACATTTTACTATCATTTTCAAGATATAAGAGACCTTGTTGAATGGACGTGTTTAGACGAAGTTGATAATATTTTAAAGAAGAAAGATGAGTGCGAAAGATGGGAAGACAAATTCCTGCTTATATTTGAGATAATGAAAGATGAAAAAGTTTTTGTAAAAAATATTTATCATTCAGTTTCGAGCGAAATACTAAGAAATAATTTGTATAGGTTAGTATATCCAATTATATATGATGAGATAGTTGAAAAATCTAAAGGAAGAAATCTGAGAGAAGAGGATAAAAAATTTATAACTGATTTTTATAAATATGCTTTTGTTTCAATTGTTTTAAATTGGATTGATAATGGAATGAATGAAAATCCAGAGGAGATTGTTTCAAAGGTAAGTAATCTTGTTACAGGGACAATTAATCATGCGTGTTTATCAATGAATAAAGAAACACATATAGAGTTTTAGGCAAAGTTGTTAGTATAATATGTATTGTAAAAAAAGAAAAAATATGAGTATGTATAATAAATTCCTAGTTATTGAATCTTCAATGACTAGGAGATTTTTTAATTGTAAAAGGCTTTATTAACTTACAAAATTGTGATATAATACCTTTATGATATACGTATTTAAGGGCATCAGTTATGTGAAAATTACTAACGAGTGAAAAATTTTATCACAATTTGAAATAGAAAAGATGAAACAATATGTGCCACAAGCCTTAAAGGAAATAGAACATCTTATTGTTGTAAAGAACGAAAAAAATAACTTAATTGGTTTTATGGGGATAGAAAATACGAAACTTGAGATGTTATTTATTAAAGACAGCGAAAGAGGAAAAGGTATAGGAAAAAAATTATTACAATATGGAATTGAAAAATACAATATTAATGAACTTACTGTAAACGAACAGAATCCGAATGCACAAGGATTTTATGAACACATGGGATTTAAAACATATAAAAGAACAGAGTTGGATGAACAGGGTAATCCGTATTCGATATTATATATGAGATTGGAAAATGATGGTGTAAGTTAGTTATAATATATAGTGATTTTTATGTTAAATAATATTAGATATAAAGGAGGATTTATTTGGAAAACAATAAATTAGAAACGATTTCAAATTTATTTGATGGTAAAGAGATTAGAAGTGTATGGGATAGCGAAAAAGAAGAGTATTATTTTAGTGTTGTTGACGTTATAAACGCTTTAACAGATAGTCCGAAACCAAGAAAATATTGGTCGGTCTTAAAAAGTAGACTAAAAAAAGAAGGCAGTGAAGTGGCTACAAATTGTAGTCAGTTGAAAATGTTAGCACCAGATGGAAAGAAACGTTTAAGAGATGCAATAATAACTCGTGATATCTTTAGACTTATTGAATCTGTTCCAAGTAGTAAAGCAGAACCTTTTAAAGTATGGCTTGCAAATTTAGGAAGTGAGAGAATTGATGAAGTATTTGATCCTGAAATTGCAATTAATAGAGCTGTACAATATTATCGTAACAAAGGATATAGTGATGAATGGATAAAGTCTAGAATGAATGGAATAGTTGATAGATTCAAACTTACTGATATTTGGAAAGAAGGAGGAATAACTAAACCAATTGAATTTGCACTTTTAACAAATGAAATATATAAATAATGGTCTGGAATGAAGGCAAGTGAATATAAAAAGTTAAAAGGAATTAGAAAGGAATCGCTAAGAGATAATATGACAGATATAGAAGTAGCACTTACAAACATAGGCGAGATTGCAACAAGAGATATAGCAAGGGAAGAACATCCACAAGGATTAAATGAAAATTTGAATGTTGCTAAGCGTGGTGGAGGAGTAGCAAAAGGTGCAAAAGATTTATACGAAAAAGAAACTAAAAAATCTGCAATATCTAAAAGCAATAGTTTAAATTATAGGTACTTAGATGAAGTAAAAGAACAAAAACAAATTGAAGGTAAAAAAAGTTAATGAGATTATTTTATGAAGAGTATGCTTATGATGAAAGGTGGCAACAATTTGTTGCCAAATTATCTTAGGATGTATTGAAGTATCGTCATTTGAAATTGAAAAAATATATACTGAAAGATATTTTGTGCAAATTGTCAATAGAATAAGAAATAAATTTGTATTTGAATGTGAAAGAAGGTGAAGAATAATATGAACATGTATCAAAAAAGAAAAATTAGAGCTGAAAAGAAAAATAACAATCAAGAAGAAAAAATAATCAAAAATGGAATTAATTGGTACCCACGGACATATGGCTAAAACTAAAAAACAGATATTAGAAGACTTAAAGTTAATAGATATAATAGTTGAAATATTAGATGCTCGTTTGCCAGTATCTAGCCAGAATCCAGATGTAAGGGAATACAGTAAAAATAAAAAAAGAATAGTGGTATTAAATAAGGCAGATTTGGCCGATGAAGTTGAAACAAAAAAATGGATTGAATATTATAATCAAAGGTCTATACCAGCGGTGGCGTTAAATGCATCAACTGGTAAAGGAATAAATGATGTAATTGAAAAGATAAAAGATGAATACAAAGACATTGAAGAAAAATACATAAAAAAAGGTCGTATCGGAAGAACAATTAAAGTTATGGTACTTGGTATTCCGAATGTAGGGAAATCTACGTTTATAAATAGATTAGCTAATAGAAGTGCTGCTAAAGTTGGAAATAGACCAGGAGTTACAACTCAAAAGCAATGGATAAGAGTAAATGATGAAATTGAACTTCTAGATACACCGGGTATGTTATGGCCTAGATTAGACGATGAAGGAGTTTCAATGCATTTAGCATTTGCAAACTCTATTGGACAGAATGCTTTAGATACTGAAGAAGTTGCATTTTACTTACTGAAATATTTAGTTTTGAATTATAAAAATAGAGTTGAAAAAAGATATGATGTAATAATAGATTTGGATTTAAATGCAGATGAATTAGATCTTAATCAGCAATTAGTTGAAATTAGAGATAATATAGCTATAAAAAAAGGAGCAATTTTATCAGGAGGAAGAATAAACGTACAAAAAGTATCTGATATGATAATAAATGATTTTAGAGAAGGAAAATTAGGAAGGATAACTATAGAGAAGGTATCTCTATAAAGAGGAGGAAAATTGGAATTTCAAGATATACTTGTAACTAAGAATGAAACTGAAATAAATATGATGTCACCACTTACGTGGGCGTATGTTGGAGATAGTGTGTATGAAATGTATGTGAGAACATATTTAAGTAATACTACATATTTGAATCCACATAGGATGCATGTACTATCAATAAAATATGTAAAAGCAGAGGCGCAAGCTAGAATTGTAAAAGAACTTGATTTATCTGATGATGAACAAGAAATTGTTAGAAGAGGGAGAAATGTAGAAAGTCATCATTTACCTAAACATGCAACTCATGAAGACTATTCTTATTCAACAGCTTTTGAAGCATTGATTGGATATTTATATATGACAAGGAAAAATGAGAGATTACAAGAAATATTAAAACAAAGTATAGAAATAGCAGAGAGAAAATAAGAAAAATGCTGGTAATATAAAAATTATCAGCATTTATAATAGGTTTATCCAATTTCTTTTTTGATACATAATTCTAACTATTTGTATACAATTATTTTTTATTCTGAAAAATATAATATAGTTATCTACTATTAACTTTCTGATTTTTAACTCTTTGATTATATTATTATCAATAATTGTATATAGTTTCGGATTATCTTTTAAATTGTTTATTTCTTTTCTAATTTTAAAAATTAACTTTTGAGCTATTTCAGGTTCTTGTAAGTTATACTTAATATATTGTTTTATGCTTATTAAATCTTGTTTAGCTTCTTTAGAATATTCTATGTTGTATTCTTTCAATAATAAACCTTCTTTCTATATTTTATCTAGTTCTTCATATAATTCTTCTTCTGAAATTACATCACCTTTATCCAAAGAATTTATACCTTTTTCTAGTTCTTTATATAATACATTTTTATCTGTTAATAATTCATATAGCTCAATGCTCATGATGGCTAAATCACCAGCACCATTTTTGGTAATATATACTGGTCTATTGGTTTTGTGACAAATTGTAGAAATTTCATTATAATTATTTCTTAAATCAGAACTTGGTCTAATAATTGGCATAATATACACCTCCATTAATATTATATCAATATTTTATCAAAATATTGATATGTAGTCAATGAATTTTAATTTTTTTATTATTTGATTTTTGTATACATTAAAAAAGAAATCATGTTCAGAGATAACAAAATTATTAAAATATTTGAGATACCAAGTGAATGTTGCAAAATTTAATGCAATTTTTAATGCAACGCCACAAAAAAACGAAAAAAAGCGAAGAAAAGATATAAAAAGCCAATTTAATACGATACTTAAAAAATGGCTTGAAATAGCACGTTTTAAGAAAATATATAAAATGAAGAGAAAATAAAAAAGATGAAAAAGTTAACCTTTTTCATCTAAGTCTGGTGCAGATGGTGGGAATCGAACCCACATGCAATCACTTGCGACAGATTTTGAGTCTGTTCCGTCTACCAGTTTCAGCACATCTGCAAATATTATACTTTAATATAATATCACATCGATTTTAAATTGTCTAGTAAAATTTGCTTTTTTCTTAAAAATGTGGTATAATAAAGATACTAATGGTTTTAAAATTTGATAGAAGGAGAATTTTAGAATGAATATAAATGAATTAGATACAAATAAAATGATAAATAATATAAAAACATCAATGGAAATGGAAAATCAATTCTTGAATGAGAAAGAGATATCAGTATTAAGAGACTTTGCAGGAAACAAAATGACAATGGAAGATGCTGTATCAACATTTAAGAAGATGACATTTTAATACTAGCAAAAGCTAGTATTTTTTTATAATAAAACAATGGAGAAAAACTATGTATGAAGCCAGAAATTCGATATATTGTTATCCAAATAGCAATGTATTAATAAATAAATTAGATATAAGAGACGGAAATAAATTATATGAATATGAGAAAAGAATAGTGTCTTTAAAGCTATTAGCACTTCAAATGCAAGGCATTACAGGAAATTTCAATATGCAGCATTTTATATCAATTCATAAATATCTATTTGAAGATTTATATGAATTTGCAGGGAAATTTAGGTCAGAAAATATAGCAAAAGATAACTTTAGTTTTGCAGACTATCAATATATTGAAAGCGAATTAAAAAGACTATTAGAACAATTAAAAAAAGAAAACTATCTCCAAGGAATAGAAAAAGAAGAATTAAGTAAAAGAATTGCAAGCTACTGGGCAGACATTAATGTATTGCATCCATTTAGAGAAGGAAATGGAAGAGCGACAAGAGAATTTTTAAGACAGTTATGCTTAAAAAATGGATATGAACTTAATATTCAGAACGTAGAAAGCTCAGAATTTCTTAAAGCAAGTAAACTGTCAGTATATGATGAAACAATGCTTGCACAATTAGTATATAAATCATTAAAAAAAAAGCAATAAAAAATACCCCCGAGATAAGCCATGAGCTAGTCTCGAGGGTCAGCCGTTAGCAGGCTGATGATTCAGAAATGAATTAAACGGACGTTATTCAGTAACCCAGAAAGAGAAACCGAATAAGTTTGAAGATTTTTTCAATCAGCAACATAACGAGAGCAATCACGAAAAGCGCCATAGTAATGGCAAATGTGATGATTGCAAACTTCACGACTGCAAACAGTGCTACCTCCAAATCCATGTCTTCATACCTCCAAAAAACAAATTGTAAAAAAGATTATACAACTTTATGTAAAGAATGTCAATACAATTTTCATAAAAGCGGCAATTCCACGGCCGATGAGACCGTGGTATTGCCGCTAAAGTTATCCAAGCACTTTAAGAACATACTTTAATATTAAGTATAAAATAAGTACTGGGACAAAACAGAAGTAAATCATATCAATTACAAAGTATAGATATAGAGTAATTAATACATTTACTATAAATTGCATGAATCCAAGAAAACCATATTCTCGGAAACATTTAAGAAGCATCGCTATGAGTAATATCACCTCAATCCAAATGCACCAATCAGGTGGAACTAGTAACCATGTTGTAATGAACTGCACCAACCGGTAAAAAACACGATATAGTAACAAAGGTAAAATAGGAAAGAGATTGCTTGCTCTGGGCGGAAAATTGCGAACCAGAAAAGTAACTCCAACTGTGCTAAGAACTAAGACAATTAACCGGATCCAAATGGGAAACTTATTAATTCCCAAAAGAGTAATACCGAAGATAAACAAGTGAATGCCCCCTTAATCTTACTACAAATTATATACCTAATTATAACATAAATATTAACATAAATCAAATGCAACGATTGATTTATAAGCAAAAATGTGTTAAAATAATAAAGTCTTTTTCGCAAAACAAAAACTCAGTCATATAAATATATGGAGGAAATAGAATGGAAAAATCAAAAATGGAACAACGGCTTAGAAACCTTATACGAGATTTTAAAAGAAAAGTCTTAGAGAGCAAAGAATACGAAGAATACAATGTATGTGTACTAAGTTGCTTATTGTTTATGCAACAGGAAAAATTCTTAATAAAGATAGAGTATTCCGTAATAAACACAGATAAGCATAACAAGAACATCATATTTATCGAAACAAAGAGTATTGAAAAGAAGGAATTTATAACATTAGTATATAAAGCATATTCTAGCTACAAAGAACAACTAAAAACATATATTCCTGCAATACTGAAAAAGCAGTATTGCCTTAAAGAGAAAAGCTATAATATAGATAAACTTGCAGAGATAATAATGTGTGCAACAGATGAAGAATGGAACCTGGTAAAAGATACAGGAATTGGTTTCTACATTATTGATCGTACAATGTAAAGTGAGGATAAGAATAGAAACACTATCTAGAAAAGAGCAACAGCAAGTTAGGAACATGCAAGCAGAGTTCGAAAATTTTTTGAGAATATAACCATTGGCAAAATCCATGTGTGAAGTGAAAATCTTTGCACATGGATTTTTTTATGTATAACATTGACAAAATAGAGGGAAAATGGTATTATATATAAATGTTAGACGAGACTAACAACTTGAAAGGAACAATAAAATGGAATTATTAAATATTAAAAATCTATATGTAAACGCTGGAGAAAAACAAATACTTAAAGGTTTAAATTTGCAAATAAATAAAGGTGAAGTTCATGTTATAATGGGACCTAATGGTGCAGGAAAATCAACATTAGCAAACATTATACTTAATAACCCACAATACAAAATAGTAAAGGGCGAAATAGATTTTAATGGAGAAAATATAAATGATTTAAAAACAGATGAAAGAGCTAAAAAGGGAATATTTATGTCATTTCAGACACCAGAAGAAGTGCCAGGAATATCAGTAACTAATTTTTTAAAAGCTGCAAAAACATCTGTAACAGGAGAGCCAGTAAGAATATTTGCTTTCAAAAAAGAACTTGAAGAAAATATGAAAAAGCTTGACATGAATCCAGTATACAGCACAAGAGATTTAAATGTAGGATTTTCAGGAGGAGAGAAAAAGAAAGACGAGATTTTACAAATGCTAACTCTAAATCCTAAATTAGCAATACTAGATGAAACAGACTCTGGACTTGATGTTGATGCAATAAGAACTGTATCAAAAGGAATATCAATGTATAAAAACGATGAAAATGCAGTTCTAATAATAACACATGGAACAAAAATTTTAAAAGACATACATGTAGATTATGTTCATGTTCTTGTTAATGGAAGGATTGTAAAAACAGGAACAGGCGAACTTGCTGCTGAAATAGAAAAAGAAGGATATGAGGCATACAAAAACCTATAATAGAAAGGAAAATTGTTTTGAAAACTCAGATAGATGAATTTGATGATAATATATACAATATAAAAAATAAAGATGAATACAGCTTTAGAACAATAGGTCTTACACCAGAAGTAATAAAAGAAATATCAAGCAAAAAGAATGAACCAGAATGGATGCTTGAACTAAGGCTAAAAGCTTTAGAAATATATGATAAATTACCAATGCCGACATGGGGACCGGATTTGTCAGAACTTGATATGAGTAAAATTGCAACATATGTAAAACCACGAACAGAACAGAAAAAATCATGGAATGATGTCCCAGAAGATATAAAAACTACATTTGATGCTCTTGGAATACCTGATGCAGAGAAGAAATCACTAGCAGGAGTAGGGGCACAATATGATTCTGAAATAGTATATCATAGTATAAAAGACGAACTTGTAAAGCAAGGCGTAATATATACAGATTTTGATACAGCAGTAAAAGAATATCCTGAATTAGTAAAAGAATATTTTACAAAATGTGTACCAATAACAGATCATAAATTTATAGCATTACATTATGCTGTGTGGTCAGGAGGATCATTTGTATATGTACCAAAGGGTGTAAAAGTAGACATACCATTACAATCATATTTTAGACTAAATGCACCAGGAGCAGGTCAGTTCGAACATACTCTAATAATAGTTGATGAAGGTGCATCACTTCAATTTATAGAAGGATGTTCAGCACCAAAATATAATGAAATAAATTTACATGCTGGATGTGTTGAACTTTTCGTAAAAGAAAATGCCTTTTTAAGATATTCGACTATTGAAAACTGGTCAAAGAACATGATGAACTTAAATACTAAAAAAGTAATAGTAGACAAAAATGGAAAGATTGAATGGGTAACAGGTTCATTTGGATCAAAAATTTCAATGTTATATCCAATGAGCATATTAAATGGAGAAAATGCAAAATGTGAATTTACAGGAATATCATTTGCAGGAAAAGGACAGAATTTAGACACTGGATTAAAGATAATACAAAATGCACCTAATACTTCATCTGTAATAAATTCTAAATCAATTTCAAAAGATGGAGGAGTATGTACATTCAGAAGTAATGTATGGGTAAGACCAATAGCCACAAATTCAAAATTAACTGTTTCATGTGAGTCACTTATGTTAGATAGTGAATCAAGATCAGACACAATTCCAGTAAATACAATAGAAACAGATGATGTAGAATTTTCACATGAAGCTAAAATTGGAAAGATTTCAGATCAAGCAATATTTTATTTAATGACAAGAGGTATATCAGAAGCGGAGGCAAAAGCAATGATAGTTAGAGGATTTGCAGATCCTATATCAAAAGCACTTCCACTTGAATATGCAGTAGAAATGAATAATTTAATAAACTTAGAGCTTGAAGGAGCAATTGGATAAAAGAAAGGAAAATAACATGGTTAAGCTAAATAAGACACCAGTTAGAACAGCTAATAATTTTGGAATTAACGATATTGAATTAGAATTAAATATACCAGAAGTGAAGAAATACAATAACATAACAATAATGGGATATGATATGGATGATGTGGCAATTATCCGAAACAATATAGAATCTGAAAAAATGCTTAATAGCAAAATTGGACTAGAGATGAATAAAAATGAAGAAATAACAATTAGAGTACCAGAAAACAAAAAAATCTTAAGTCCAATAGAGATTGAATTTAACTTAGATGAAGACAATAATGTATTAGTAGATGAAATAAACATTATAATGGAAGCAAAATCAGAAGCTAATTTTATAATAAAATATCAAGACGAAGGATTAGAAGAAAATGAGGGATTCCATTATTTAAAACAAAAAAATACTTTAAAAAGCGAATCAAAAGCATTTATAACAATAGCTAATTTATTATCAAATAAAAGTAAAAGCTTCATTGCTATTGAAAACAATGTAGAAGAAAATGCAAAAATAGAGCATACACTTATTGAATTTGGTGGAAATACTAAAATTTCTAATTATTATTCAAAACTAACAGGAGACTTTTCCGAAAATAACATAAAAACAATTTATTTAGGAACACAACAAGATATTATTGACATAAACTATAATATAGAAGCTTATGGCAAAAATGCAAAATGTAATATAGAAGCACAAGGAGCAATAAAAGACAAGGCAAAGAAAAGCTTCAAAGGAACAATAGATTTTAAAAAAGGCTGCAAAAAAGCTAAGGGAATAGAAAATGAAAATTGTATGATATTATCTGACGAAGCAAAGTCAAAGTCACTTCCAATGTTACTATGCCATGAAGAAGATGTTGAGGGTGAACATGGAGTTGCTTCTGGAAAATTAGCAGAATCAAAACTATTTTATATAATGACAAAAGGAATTTCGTATGAAGACGCAAAAAAGCTAATAGTAAAAGCAAACTTCAGCCAAATCATAAGAACCATTCCAAATGAAGAACTACAAAAGCAAGTTGCAGATTTAGTGTAGAAAGGAAGCACAATATGACAAATTATGAAATTAGAAATGATTTTCCTATTTTAAGGGAAAACAAGATAGCATATTTGGATAGTGGAGCAACAACGCAAAGACCAATACAAGTTTTAGACAAAGTAGATAATTTTTATAAAAGTGAAAATGCAAATCCTCATAGAGGAGCATACAAGCTAAGCATACAAGCCACAGAGGTATACGAAAATGCACGTCAAAAAGTTGCAGACTTTATTAATGCACCATCTGCAAGAAATATTGTATTTACAAGAAATGCTACTGAAAGCTTGAATTTACTAGCATACAGCTATGGTCTTAATAATGTAAAAAAAGATGACAAAATTGTATTATCAATAATGGAACATCATTCAAACCTTGTTCCTTGGCAAATGGTATGTCAGAAAAATGGTGCTAAGCTTGAATACATGTACACAAATTCAAATGGTGAACTTACAACAGAAGAAATAGATAAAAAGATTGTACCAGGAGTTAAAATAGTAGGAATTACACAAGTTTCAAATGTCTTAGGAACAATAAATCCTATAAAAGAAATTATAAAAAAAGCACATTCTGTTGGAGCAATCGTAATAGTAGATGGTTCACAAAGCGTGCCACACATGAAAGTAGATGTTCAAGAGCTAGATGCAGACTTTTTAGTATTTTCAGGCCATAAAATGCTTTCACCATTCGGAATAGGTGTATTATATGGAAAAAATAATCTATTAGATTCAATGACACCATTTTTATTTGGTGGAGACATGATTGAATATGTATATGAACAAGAAACGATATTTGCAGAAGTACCAACTAAATTTGAAGCTGGTACACAAAATGTAGGTGGAGCAGTTGGAATATCTGCTGCAATAGACTATTTAAATAATATTGGAATGGAAAATATAGAAAAGATTGAAAAAGAACTTACAAAATATGCGTATGAAGAACTTTCAAAATTAGATTTCATAACTCTATATGGACCAAAAGACCTACAAAAAAGATCTGGAGTATTTTCATTTAACGTAAATGGAGTTCACCCACATGATGTAGCAAGTGTATTAGATAGTCAAGACGTATGCGTTCGTTCAGGAAACCATTGCGCTCAGCCATTATTAAGATATATGAACCTAGATTCTACATGTAGAGCAAGCCTTTATGTATATAATACAAAAGAGGATATAGACAGACTAGTAAAAGCACTTATAAAAACAAGAGACGTATTTGCAAAATGGATTAAATAAAGTAATTGAATAAGAAAAGAGGTCGAAATAATGGATGATTTAGATTCGATTTATACAGATGTTATAATGGAACATAGTACAGCAACATACAATAAACATAAGCTTCAAGATGCAACTAACAGTGAACATGGACACAATCCAAGCTGTGGAGATGACATAACACTAGAAATAAAAAAAGATGGAGATACAATAACTGATCTTGCATTTACAGGACATGGATGTGCAATTTCACAAGCATCAACATCAATAATGATTGATTTATTAAAAGGAAAAACAGTAGAGCAAGCTACTAAATTAATATCAATTTTTATAAGAATGATAAAAAGAGAAAATGTATCAGAAGAAGAACTAAATGAACTTGAAGAAGCACAAGCACTTAAAAATATCTCAAATATGCCTGCTAGAGTAAAATGTGCAGAACTTGCATGGTATACAATGCAAAAATTATTAGAAAAATAATAAGCCACAGGCTCACTGAATATCAATTCATAGTGAGCTTGTAGCTTTTTTTTAACACCTCCATTACAATGAAGATAACAATCTTGAAAAAGTCAAATTCCACGGCAGTTCAGGTATAATAACTGAATAAACCATGAGGTAGGGATAATACACTTTTTATAATCATCACCACTGATAATATTGTCACATACATATTCTCTCATTTGATTATAGAGAGGAAAATTCTTATTCAGTCCCTCAGGAACTCTAACGAGTACGCTAGGATGAACGACTTCGTTCCAAACTCTAGAGCCTTTTTTTCGTGAATAAGTTACAGGTTTATTAGACACCAAAGCTAGAGCTGATTGAACTGCAACATCGAAATTATAGTGATATAATTTAAATCGATCATTTGCAGATAAATAGCTTTCATCATCAATTCTAATTGTAAATTCGGACATCATAGCCCAAAACAAACAGGAAGCTTTAACAAAAGAGTCAGACATTCCATCTACATTTTGGTTACGAGAAATCCAAGATAAATTTTTACTGTAGACATCAAGGTATTCCGGAACAGCATAGGCAAAGCAGTTAAGCGCAAAGTCAGAGCTTCTAACAATTTTTTTGATTTTTCGGTCGACACAATAAGAAACAGTATCAAATATATCAAGATTAGAAGCAATCAACATTGAAAGATGATTGCTAATTATGACATCTTCCTCAAAATCATTGTCGGTAGAGCCAACTAATAGCCGAATAAAATCCCTAATATTATTTCGTACATTTTCAAAGATCATGAATAAATCCTCCTAACAGTTGTTTAGAAAAATAAATTGCAGTGTGTAAAAAATAGTATACACCTAAAAAATAAAAATGTCAAGAGTTGGAAACCCCTTGACATATAATATTATCTATCTTCAAGTTCAGGAGAATTTAGTGATTGTTGCAAAGAACTAATTCTTCTATTTAAACTACGAACTTTATCAATTTTTCTTTTCTCATAGCTTATTGGTGTTGTAGCACGTTTAGCTGTAAATTTTTTGTTAGAAGCAGATGATTTAGCTTTTTTTATTCTATTTATTTCGCCTTTTTCATAACTTAATTGCTCTTGTAAAATAGAGATTTCATTTTCTGGTGAAACTGTTAAATGTTCTGGATTATAACCATAAAGTACAGCCAATTTTTCTTGCATATGTCTTATGTAATTTGGATAATCCTCTCTTGATATACCGCAAATATGAACTTCTCTATTTCTTCCATCACGTCTTTTTACATATAAGCTATCTTTTAATCCAAAAAATTCAGAAACATATTTAGAAGATAAGTTAGCTCTATGTAAAGTAGAACATAAGAAAATATTTTCCTGTGAAGGATCACTAAAATGTCTATTCATATGTTTTATAATTCCTTGTAAAACTAATGCTTTAGCAAGTCCAGAACTTCTTGTATCAGGAGCTGTTATATAAGTATCTAATTCTACTGCATTAGAAGTATTAGCAGCATAATATTTTGTAACATCAAATTCAGGCTTTTCATAAATTTGTAAAGGACCATTCTTCAAAATTTGAGAATATTCCATATCTGTAACAGAGTCAAGCTCCACCATATCCTGAGGCAAAGTTACAGGCCTATTAAATTCTTTTGAAATATCATCAGCAGTAGTCCAATAGAACCATTCATATTTTTTCATAACATCAGGATTTGACTCAGCAGCTTTCTTTATATAATCAGACATACGTACATTTAATTGTTCTCTTAAAGGACTTTTCTCATGAAAATGATTATTTTCCTCATCTAATTCATGTTGCAAAAAAGCTAAAATATCTCCATTATATTCCGGATGTTCAGCAAGAATGCTACTTTTAGCACATTTAAATGCATCTAATTTTAATTCATACATAGAAAGCATATCTTTTCTATAATCTGAATCTGTAGGATATTGACTTCTTACATATTTTCTATATTCTTCACCAGTTTTAAAATATTTAGTAATATCATTATAAGTAAAAGGCTTTTGACCTTGAGTAATATAAGTTGCGCCATTTACATTGCCATTGTCATCTAATGAAATAAATACAGAATTTTCATCAGAATGAACATATGATGAAATATCCTCTGCACCAGTTGTAAATAGCTGACCAATTTGACCAACTTGTTCCATTCTATGTAAAACAACTTCTTCCAAATCAGCAACTTGATTTAAGTATTTTGATTCATTATCTTTAGTTAATTCAATAATCTTAAAACTCATAATATATCCTTCTTATAAATAAATTTATGGAACACCATATACATTTATTATAGCATATAATGACAAAAAAGTCTATAAATATTGAGGAAAAAGGGGTGAAGACAAAAAATAATACCAAGAATAATTCTTGGTATTACTTTCCTTGGTGCCGTTGACGTAGTTATCTACAACTTTATCCAAGTGAAAAGAATAAGCTAATTCTTGCTCCATAGAATCCCTCCTTTGAAATTTCTTCGTAGCTATTGACTGTGGCTTTGCCATAAGTCCTAACCCAGTAGACTTAAGTTAAGTACACTTTAATTTTTGTAAAAATATGTTTTTAAAGGACAGCTAAACAAATATAAAATTATAGTTCTAAAAGTAGTGAAATTAAATTTTAGGAGGGTTTTTGAAATGAATAATAAAATTACATATAACAAAATTGGAGATTATTATTTACCCAATTTAACACTTGAAGAAAGTAAATTTAAAAATTATCATTTAGGTAAATATGGAAGAATAAGAAAGCTGAATATATTATTTTATTTATGGATAACAAATTAGATGAACATTTATATAATATTGATACAGAATGCCAAAAACAATTTGAATTTTTAATGAAACAATTTGCTGAAAAAGAAAATATAACAGAAGAATTAAAAGTTAATAATCAAATGGAATGGGTGCAAAAAATGAATAATATAAAAAATTCTGTAGAAGAAATAATTTTTAATCAATTTATTTATTGCTAAAATAAGAACTTTTATAATATTAAGAAGAAACCCCAGAGGTGTAAAACACACTCTGGGGTATTTCTAATTTACGGATAGCAAAGATTATTCAACAATAGGCAGTGAGTAATCAATATCGCTAGGAATATTATCTTCCCACACATAAGAGTTTTTCAGAATGTACTCGTTATAAGAGTTAGCAGTTCTGTTTGCTCTCATTTTTGCTTGCTCTGCCCAGCTTTGCTTTTCTTCGTTGTCGCTATCTTTATATTGTTCATAAGTAGCAACATCGGATTTATACGATGCGATCATAGAACGTGCAGTATCTTCGACCTGCTTTTTGGTTTCATACTGATTTTCATCAGCTTTCTCTAAGCTATGAGTATAGCTGTTCCAAACACTTCTACCTCCTGGAGTAAATCCAAAAAAGATGATAGCTCCAATAAGGATGACGCTGATGATTGTTACGATAATAGTTCCTGCTTTACTCATGTTAATTTTCCTCCTGTACTTTTAAAATAGGGTCATCTACAATATAAGGAATGTCGGAATAAATATATGTTCCTGTCCATTCAATATATTTGCCATCTGTGGTGAAGAAAAAGATACCATTATCATTTTCTCCATAGCTACCGTCAACATCGGCAAGCCAGTTATTTTTTTTAGAAGTTTCACCAGCAGAATACTCATAATATTCACTGTCAGGTGTCAAGAAACTATTTAAAGATGAAACTTTTCCATCAATAACGTAGTTTCCAACTACACCAACACCTTCTAACATAAGAACAACATAGCCCAAAGGTTTTTCAACAGGACAAGGAAGAGACAAAGCCTTTTCCCTCTGACCATTTACCCAGTATGCTCTCCTAATTAAATTGTACCGTTCAAGAGAATAGTCGATATCTGTCGGAGTAGGTTGAGACTGTTGAAGTTCTTTAGTGATACTATGCTGTTTTTCTACATCAGAAGTTTGTTCCTGATAGTCACTATCGCAACCTGCAAGCATACAAAGGGTTATTGCTACTAGCAATAAAATAGAAACGATTCTCTTCATGTTTAATTCCTCCAATTTGTTGTATGATTTTTTATATGTAAAACTAACAGAATGTTAGTGTGCAAAAAGGAATATATATAAAATGGCTACTGCCATACTACTTTTATTATACCAGATATTTAAATACAAGTAAATAGATACGAAAACAGCCACATAGATTATCTCCATGTGGCTGTTTCCAATTACTGCGAGATGGTTAATCGCTAATTTTAAGAACAGGTTGTTCTACTTCAAACGGAATATCAGAATACAGATATGTTCCTGTCCACTCAATGTATTTTCCGTCAGGAGTAAAGAAAAAAATACCTGCATCATTTTCTCCATAGCTACCATCTACATCAGCTAACCAATCTGCTCCAGCACTATTAGGATAAGTTGTATCTGGTGTTAAAAAACTATTAAGGGATGAAACCTTACCATCAACAACAAAATTACCTAATATTGCACCATTATCGGTTATCAAAATAACATAACCCAAAGGCTTTTCAATGGAACAAGGCAATGCCAATGCTTTCTCTCTTTGACCATTTACCCAATAGGCTCTCCGAATAAGATTATATCTTTCAAGAGAATAATCAATATCGGTAGGAGTCTGTTGTGCTTCCTCGAGATTTGCAGCCACCTCAAGCTGGCGAGTTTTATCGGTATCACTACAACCAGTCAATACAGAGATTGCCAAAACCATCATCAGTAACATAGAAACAATTTTTTTCATTTTTAATTCCTCCAATTTGTTGTAAGATTTTTTTATATGTAAAACTAACAAGACGTTAGTGTGCAAAAAGGAATATATGTAAAATGGCTACTGCCATACTAAATATATTATACTATAATTTTACATAATTTTCAATTGATTTTTAAATTTTTTTGACAAATAGCGTGTTTGATGATATATTTGTAGTACTATTTAATATGGTAACTGAAAAATTTAATAATGACACACACATAATGAACTACTCGGCAGAAGGTATTAAGTTATTTTCGCAGTTCTGGGTTTAACTCGCTCCACCATGTCAAAATGCGCTGGTTTTAGAAAGTTGTATATAAAATATCCAGTATAAACAAATTCTTTAAATTGAATTTTACAATCATTGCAATAATAGTAGAAGTATGTTTTCACATTTTTCTTTGTAGTAGCTTTACCACATAAAATACGATTGCATTTAGGACATTTTAGTTTTTGTAAATACCAATAGGTGAGTGTTCTTTGATAACTCCTTGAATTTTTCTTTTTCTGAACTTGGCAATCAGCCCACATCTCTTTTGAAATAATAGGTTCAACAACATCTTCATAATATGTTGGATTTTTTGTCCTTTTTCCGTGAATAAAATCATTTTACCATTTGCACTAGTTGTATTTATTTCATCATTTACACAATCCAAATAAGCATCGTTTTCATCTAGAAATGTCATTAAATTTTCCCAATCATAAATACTTCTTGTTATTCTATCCAGCTTTAAAACAACAATAGTATTTATTCTTTTAGCTTTTATATCATCTTTTAATCTCTCAAACTCTAGTCTATGATTACCAGTCTTAGCACTAATTCCAGCATCTTGATAATAATCTATTATTTCATAACCTTTAAATTTACAAAAAGATTCTAATCTTTCTTTTTGTTTTGGAATACTAAAGCCTTCTCTTGCTTGGTCTTCTGTTGATACTCTCATATATAAGCCACACTTTTTCTTTTCATCTTTCAATTTTCAAACCTCCAATCTAACAAAAAAGAGACATCAAAGTACATACGAGTACTTTTGACATCTCTTAAATCCGTTTAACAAAATACAATATAATTGTAATATAATATAAATTTTTCAAAGTGCTCGTAAACATATAGCTTTTGACGAACAGCTATATGCAATTAATTGGCTATATTATATCACGATTTCAAGAAATGTCAAATATTTACAAATTTATATTTTTTTCAAATATTCTTCTAACTCTGATAATTTTATCTTTTTAGATAAGTTTGAAATATACACATCATTTGAATAATTGAAAACTAAAAAAGTAATACTTTTAATAATCACTTTATGTGGCTCAATATATGTAAGATTAGTTTTTTCTAATTTCCTAATGCTACCATTTATAAAAGTAGGGGTAACTTTCGCAAATTCACATATAAATTCAAGTCTCTGTTTTATACATTCTTCAAATTGTAATTCTTGTTTAATTATTTTCAATTTATGCACCATCCTTTCGTTTGGATGATTTTTATATTGTTTTTAGCAACAAAAAAATCAACCAGATTATTTATCTGATTGATTTTCATATTTCTCTGTTCAATTTAGTTCGAACAGATTCGTCAATGGTGCAGATGGCCGGAATCGAACCGGCACGGTTTATTCAACCGCAGGATTTTAAGTTATTCTATCATTTTAATGGTTAGTGATGAATAACACTTTTTAATCCCGTTATTTTTGTAGTCAAAACCTTATTATTTCAAACTTTTTTACTTGTTTTTATTGTAACATAAACGATTAAAAATTCATATAAATCTGACACAACTTTTTGAGGTTTTGTTAGAAATCTGTTAGAAAAATTTTAAGCAGTATAACATGAAATAGACACTATACCTTTTGGCATAGTGTCCAATTTCTTAGGGCTAATTAGTCAATAGAAGAAACGATAATGTTTTTCATTCCATGTTCGTTCTTTTTTCTGCCTTCTTTTGCTACCAATTTACCGTAGTTTCTGAAACTTCTCTGTCCATATTCAGTTGTGATAACACAGCTTCCAATTTCAGAGTGAATGTCCAATGTATTGAACATCATTTCAGTATATTCCCGCGATTCATTGGGTTTAAGGCTTCCACCTAAGATTTCAAGTGCGACTGATGTTTTGTTTGTTACTGTCATAACAGCACCTCCTAATTAATTTGTAATTATATTATACTACATTTTACATAAAACATCAAATCCTACTTTTAATCAAATTTTGCATATTTAAAATTCAAAACGAACAGGCATAGTTTATTACCTGTTCTAATTTTTCGCCATAGAATTAATTGTCGTGCGAAGGAAAGGAAAATTTATGCAAGATTTTAATTTTTATAAAGTTAATGAAACTTTAAACCATAAATATTATCAAATACCACAGGAATTATTCATAAATCTATTATATAAAAATACATTAAATTCTGATAGTAAATTGTTATATGGTTTTCTATTAGATAGGTTATCATTATCTATAAAGAATAATTGGCATGATGAAAATGGAAATGTATATTTGATATTTACTAGAAAAGAAGTACAAGATAAATTAAATCTATCTGATAAAACTGTTACTAAAGCATTTAAACAATTATCAGATGTTAATTTAATATATGAAAAGAAACAAGGTTTTAGCAAACCTAAACTTATATATGTTGCAAAAATACAACATCAAAATATATAAATTCGTAGAAAAATGTGTCTAAAAACTTGACCTAGATCCAAAAAAAGAAAAAAATTTAACCAGCATAGTGTTATTTGCCTTGCTAGAAAAGGAGGATTTTATATATGAGTTATGCAATAATTAGAAATGCAAAATACAAAAGAGAAAATTTAAAAGGAATATTTAGACACAATGAGAGAAGGAATAAAAACTATTCAAATAAAAATATAGATAAGGAATTATCTTACTTGAACTACTCAATAAAAGAGTGTAAACATACTTACGAAAAGGAATTTGATTTAATAAAAGAAAAATATAATTTGAAAGGACAAGTTAAATCTGTTAGCAATATAGTTTGTGAATATTTAATTACATCTGATAAAGGCTTTTTTGAAAAAGTAGGTGAACAAGAAGGAAGAAGATATTTTGAGACTGCCTATAAATTTGTATGCGAATACAAAAATTTAGGAGAACAATATATTTTGTCTGCAAAAGTACATATGGATGAAGAAAGTCCACATATGCATTTAGTATTTATTCCAGTAGTTCATACTACTGATAAAAAAGGAAATGCTATTGATAAAATTGCTTGTAGTGAATTTTGGAAAGCTAAAGATAGTTATAGGCAACTACAAAATGCTTTTCATTCTTATATAACTGCAAACGGATTTGATTTAGAAAGAGGAAATCCAAGTGAAAGAGTACATCTATCTATTGAAGATTATAAGAAAATTACAAATTTTGAAAATACTAAAACAGTACTTAAAGATATTAAATTAGAAATACCAGAAACGCCTGATGTTAAAAGTTTTGGTAAGTTAGTACGAAATAGAGATGAAAAAATACAAGAATTAGTTGTAGAGCCAAGAGATAAAATGATTAAGGAACAACAAGAACAAATATCTTTGCTTTATTTAACACTACAAAATCAAGTTAATACTGTTGAAAGAACTTCAAAGTATGAAAAAGAAAGAAAATCTATAATGTGCGAAAATAGAGAATTAAAAGAAAAATGCGAAAATATTGAAAAGGACTATTCTATTAAACTTAAAGAAGAAATACGAAAAGTTGAAAACAAATATGAAGATGAAATCTATTAGCTTGAAAAAGAAAATAGCTTTTTACGAAAAGTTATAAATACATTTCAAAAAACAGTAGATAAATTCATACATTGGGTTTGCAATAAATTTTCAGTATCTTCTGAAGAAGAATTCATTAGAGATTTTGAATTTGAAAATGATATTTATCTTGATCCAGAAAAGCAAATTGAATATGAGGAAGAACAGGAATATGAAGAATTTGAAATATAATTGGACAAATTATGTAAAATATTGTATAATTGAGCTAAGTATGAGTAATATCTCGTATTTAATGGTACTGTTTACTATATTTAATTTAAGGAGGATTTCATCATGAAAAAAGAAGTAATACTTGTACCGAAGGACAAATGTCCATTGGATGTACTGGCAGAAATGGGAGAACGGATAAGAAAATCCTGGATATTCCTTCATGAAAATGCTTATCAGTATTTACTGAAAAGTGACGGTGCTAACCACTCCACAGGAAATAGCATGAATGCTAATCAAACTACTTTGATTACGTGGGCAGCCACGAAAGATTATCCTAAAACGGTTGTCTTTTGTGAAGTGCCATCCGCAAGAGGATGGGGCAAAATAACCAGCATTGAAGCAGAAGACATTTCCTTTGGACTTTCCACTAATGACCCTGAAGACATCTATTTTTTGAAAATGGACGAATAATTTGTCCTAAAAAGGCAGGCTGTTTTACCGACAGTCTGCCAATTTTTTTAATAATTTTCTATATCTTTTATTCCAAACTCAGGAATAATGACATCATCATCGCAACTAATGATAAATTCAATTGCTTTAGCAACTTTTTCTGTTTCTAATCCTGTAGATGTATCATAGTCATTTCCGGCTTTTTTAAATATATTTGTCTGCATAAAACCTGGATAAAAACCTGTTACTTTTATTCCTTTTTTACTTAAATCTTTTTGAATAGAACGATTAAATCCCCTCATAGCCCATTTTGAAGCATTATATACTGTTGAAAAATCATCACTGTCAAAACTTGCTTGAGAACAAACATTAATAATCAACCCTTTTTTATTTTCATACATACTTGGTAATACTGCCTTTGTCATATATATGGGGCCTTTAGTGTTTACATCTATGCAATTACTAATAACATCATAGTTACATTCAGTCAAATCTCCTGCTAACCAAACACCAGCATTATTAATTAATACATCTATTTTTTTATATTTTTGAAGTATATTATTTATTGCCGTTTCAACACTTACGTGATTTGTCACATCACATACTTGATAATCTGAATTTGTTTCTATTGCAGCATCTGTCAATTTATCTTGTTGATTTGATAAAATAACTACTTCATTTTCTTCATTTTGAGCCAATTTTTCTGCTATTGATTTTCCTAAACCATCACTTCCACCTGTAATAACCATTACTTTTTTCATAATATTCACTCACTTTCTAAACTATTTTATAATATATTTTTGATTTCTACTTTTAGGTTTATCTGGTATTGTCATTTGTAACTTATCTTGTTCTATTAATTTATTTATATAATTATTTTTGAACTTATATACATCTTTATATCCAAAGTGTTGAGCAATTTCTTTCAATGATTTTTCTGTTTTGCATAATTGTAATATTTGTTCTTCACTTACTGCTAACTTACTGCTTTTCTTACTGCCTAACTTACTGCTTTTTGTTTTAGCAGTATCTTCATATTCAAATGGATTTTCTTTATAATTAAAAGAAACTCTCAAGAAATGTTCCATAAATTTGAAACAACTTTTATCATAGGCATCTAAAATTCTCAAAACTCCAGAGCCTATATTTTCAATTAAATCTACATCTTTAAATACTCTAATAAGTTCTTTGTTTCTTGGTGCAGTAACCCCTTCTAAAAATTCTTCTTGTGATAATTCTTGTGGCAAACCACCTGCAGATGTTATTTCAATTCTATCAGAATATAATTCTATTATTGGAGAATTCCCATAAGAATAATCATTATGTACAATTGCGTTTATAACCGCTTCTTTTAATGCTTTGCTATCAATTTTTTCTTGTTCTTTTCTTCCAAAGTATTCTATTTTTGCATATGTAGTATTTTCAACATCAAGTCTATCTAATATTCTCTGTGTAGCAGTAATTAAACAACGATTTCCAAACTCTAAATTTTCTAATAATTCAAGTTTATTTGTTCCAACATATTTTACTAATTTTATAGAAACATTGTTTTCATCAGCCAATAGAAAAGCATTATAATTATATTTTCCTTCACTTGTTAGTAAATCTAAATTTTGTAAATAATTATCATTTAATTTTAATCCATGTTCTTCATAGTAAATTTTTAATTGATTAAATGTTAACTCTTGTCTAGGAGAATCAATTTCTTTTAAAGTATTTTTTATTCTTTTGGCATACATATCATCAATCATTCTTTCTGTCATTCGTTCCTTGCTACTACCAACTCTAATATAACATCCCTCTGGAGTTCTTCCTTTTTTTCTTAAATAATAAGGTTTTTCTGTTCCACTTGATATTATAACTTTTATTACTTCTTTATTATCTATTGTTTCCACAGTTACATCAAATAATCCTAAAGTAGAAGGTTGTATATTATTTTTTATTCTATCTTTTATTTGTAGTTGTGTTAAATCAACATCTTCAACTCCAACAACTTGTCCATTCTTATTTATTCCCACATAAATTATTCCACCTTCTTTGTAATTAAGAAAGGCAATAACTTCTTGCTCAAAATCTTCATTAAGTTGTTCTTTGTTTTCAATTCTGTTTGTTTCCGTATTTTGCATAAAATCACACTCCTTTTTTCCAATTAATATTTTCTTCTATATTCTTTATGCATTTTTGCAAATTATCAATTTCTATAGTTTGATTTATATCTTTCAACATAAAAACTCTAAATAGTAATTTTATTTTTAATAACATATACAAATTGCTATCTCCATAAAATCTTTTTTTCTTTTCATTTAAATGTGCAAAATAATTTCTATGATTAGTAAGTTTAGTGTATATTTTCAACGATTGTCTGTCTTGGCTTGAAAATATCATTTTTCCTTCATTAGTATTAAGATATTCTGTCATTATTTCTTTAAATTCTTTATTTACTTTTTTAGAATTTTCCTTTTTGTCTATAATGATCTTTTTCAAAGTAGTTTTATGTATGCATTTATAATATCCTTCCATACAATTTGTAATAGTACTTAATGCAATTTCTATAAAATATTTTACAGAAAATACATTTATAAATATATCATAAATATTGTGAGTATTTTTTCTTAATTCTAACCAATTCTTATAAATCTCTTTAATTTCTTTTTTGTTTATTTTTCCTAATACACAGTTATAATTATTATAATTATTAATTCCTGAATATTTACTAGAAAATGGATAAGAATATTCACAAACCTTTTCATAATCAAATAGTTTTATTTCGTTAATTTCTAAATAATAACCCAAATTAAGTATTAAAAATTCATAAAATTGCAAAAATTTATGTATAAATTTTTCTGTTTCCAATTCTTTGCTATTTTCCAATGTAATTTTATAATATCTTTCTCCAAATATAAGCTCTATACAATAGTTCATATTACCTATAGAAAATTTTAGTAATTTCCCTATGCTTTCTTCAATTTGAACTATATTCAAGTTTTTATGCTCTAATCTAACTTCCATTTTATTAATTTTATAATTTTTAATATCATTAATTTGAAAATCAGTTACATATGCATTAAATTTTATTATAGTATCTATTTTATTATTTTCCATATAGTGTTTTCCAATATAACATTTATAAAAAGTATAAATATTACCATTATCATCTTTTAAATAAACTAGTTCATCAATAAATTTTTCTAATAGAATATGTCTAAATAAAAAACTATATGTTTTAGATGAAATATCATTTTCTATAATATGAATTTCATTATTATTAAAATCTATTGATAAATCTTTTACGTATATTGTTTCTCCATTAATAGTTATTGTACTCATTTCTATACTCCATTATTTATTCTTTACTAACCACTCATATACTTCATCTTCTGTTAAAATTTTATGTTTTAATTTATTAACTCTATCTTTAGCATCTTTTTTCCACTTGTCAAAATCTTTTTTCATTTGTTTATTATCTTTATTTCTACCAACAGCCATAGACTTTAATTGGTATAATCTTCTGTATTCTGCTAATGCTTTATTTTGTTTTAGTCTTTCGTTATAAGCTTGTACTGCACCTTGTTCTTTGCAAGTTTTGCCATTTGCCTTTGGATAATCACAATAAATTTCATCAAGTCTTGAGTTTGGAATAAAGTACATTCCACAGTTTTGACATTTCTTAATTGGATTATTTGTTGTTTTTACTAACTCTTCTAATACTGCATAGCATATAGCAGATAAGTCATTGCTTTGATGTGTATCTATCATAGAAACAAGCATTGTATTATTCTTAAAGCTATCCAGTAATTGCCTATCATTCAAATGTGATAATTCCAAATTCTTATTTGAATAGCTATCTTGAATAATATTGTCATTTCTATTATAAGTATATGCTTGTCCTTTATGCTTGATTAAATATACTGCAAATCTTTGACTAGGCGTATATTCTTTTAATTCTTCTTGTTCATCAAGGTTAAATACATAGTTTACAAATACTTTCATTTCTTCTTGTATTTCTTGTATTTTATATTGTAGGTCATTATATATTTTTTTCATTTGCTTTAAATATACTTCATCATTTTCATATTTTCCTTTTAATTCAAAAGTATAATCTTCATCTATATCTTTTAATATTTCAAAACCATAGGCAAAGAAAAAAGTTTCATAGGCTGATCCATATGTTTCTAAATTAGCATTTAAAAATCTTAATAAAAACATTCCAAACCTTTCAACATAAGGAAAGTACATATTTCCTGGATATTTTAATCCTTGTTCTTCTTTAGTTCTTCCTTTAACTTCGTTTTTATCAAAATATAATGTTAATAATCTATTTTCAAAATCATCTTTTCTATTTACACTATAAAGATACAAAGGTGTTGAATAATATTCTTCTCTTTTTTCTTTATTAAACCAAATATAAAAACTATCAAAAAAATTTTTTTCTGGTAAATTTGTTTTCATTTCAATACTTCCTCCAAATTTATAGTTAACAATTTTTATTTTTTTATAATTTGTTATTGGCAATCTATAATTATTATACTATAACGTCATCATAATTACAATAGTTTTGCAACGAAAAATTGTAAAACTATAAAAGCACATTGAAAAATACACTAAAATTTAGTGTCATAACACCAGTATTATAGAACATTATAATGATACTTCGGCTTGGCTTAACATGATGTTGAGGAGTCGCTCGGCTGATAGCGGAGAGGTAAAATTCCTATGCAAGTAAAACTATCTATAATATTCCCTTAAGTAGATGGGATGGTTAAAAAAATCTACTAAACTATATGCAAAATTTTGATTTTACAAGAAATGGAGGAACATAAGTGAAAGACAACAATTACACACAAGAAATGTTTGCTAATTATCCTGATGTTGTTGATGTATCTGGACTACGATCAATGCTAGGAAATATTGGTAAACAAACAGCATACGAATTAGTACGAAAAGGTACTATAAAAGCAATTAAAGTTGGAAAGCTATACAGAATACCTAAGATAAATGTTATCGCTTTTTTAACTAAAAATACTGTTTAAAAATAAGAAAGGAGATTTTTATGTATGACATTACAGCATATTTAACAATTAAGAATAAGACTTTTTATACAGTATTAACTTACTATGTAGATGGCATTAGAAAAATGAAATGGGTATCTACAGGATTTAAAGAAAACGAAAGTAAGAAAAAAGCTGAAAAGAAACTTATTCAAATAAGAGATGAATTTAAAAATAAACTAGAAACAATTACAACTACCAAAACAGAAGATAAAAAAGTACAAATATCATTTTCAGATTTTATGATTAAATGGCTTGATATGATAAAACATCAAGTTGAAGAATCTACATATACAGGTTATAAAAGACAAATTGAAGGCAGAACAAAAGAATATTTTACTAAAAATCCAGTAATGCTAGAAGATTTAAAACCAGTACATATTTTAGATTTTTATAATTGGTTATATTCACAAGGGCTTAAAGGAAATACAGTTGTAAAATATCATGCTAATATTAGAAAGGCATTAGATTATGCAGTACAAACAGACTTAATACAAAGTAATCCAGCTATAAAAGTTGGTAGACCACAACAAGAACAATTTATTGCTGACTATTATAATGAAGATGAATTAAACAATTTATTCAAAGTAGTAAAAGACACGCCTTTAGAATTAATTGTTTATTTAACTGCTTTCTATGGATTACGAAGAAGTGAAGTTTTAGGCATTAGGTGGTCTGCAATAGATTTTGAAAATAAAACAATTACAATAAATCATAAAGTAGTAACAGTTACAGATGAAAACGAAAATAGTAAAACAAAAACCAAAATTATTACTAAAAGAAAGACAAAAAATAAATCTAGTTATAGAACATTGCCTTTATTTAAAGAAATTGAGGAACTTTTACTCTATACTAGAAAAATGCAAGAATACTATATGTCTATATTTAAAGATAGTTACAATAAAAAATACAAAGATTATGTTTGTTTAGATGAGTTAGGAAATTTAAGAAAGCCTGACTATGTTAGTCATAAATTTAAACAAATATTAAGAAATAATAATTTAAGAGAAATAAGATTCCACGATTTAAGGCATAGTTGTCGGAACATTGCTTGTAAAGAAAGGTATATCACTAAGAGAAATACAGGATTGGCTTGGTCATTCAAGTTCAAGAACTACTGAAAGATATACACACTTGGATTCGAGTACAAAAATCAAATCTGCATCTGCTATTGAAAATGCACTTAGTTTTTATAGCAATAAGAATATTGAAACAAATAAAAAAGATATATTAGATCTGGACTCTAATATACCTAAATAATTAAGTATTTTCCAAAATTGTTAGAAATTTGTTAGAAAAATCTAGCACTTTTATTATAAAAGCATCAAGGTTAATTCTCTGAACTCCTTGATGCTCTTATGGTGCAGATGGCCGGAATCGAACCGGCACGGTTTATTCAACCGCAGGATTTTAAGTCCTGTGCGTCTACCAGTTCCGCCACATCTGCATATTAAATTGATTTACAAATATTTTGCTACACATACTGACGTTGTAACTCACTTTCGTTCGAACAACCTCAGCAAGTTCCGCCACATCTGCATATACTATTTTGAACTGGCTGTCTGTTTACGACAATTGCTATTATAATATGAACTATTAATTTTGTCAATACATTTTTAAAACTTTTCCATGTTTTATTTAAAAAATTTAAAATATCGTACTAAAATAGTAATATTATTACTATTTAATACGATATAACTTTTAATCTGATGTTCCTGTACCATCAAAAGGTATGAATTTATTTACTACACTTTCTGGCTCTATATCATCTGCTCTAAACATCATGTATGATGTATTTATTTTATTTTCTACTAATTGCTCTACTTCTTCTTGAGTAGCATGTTCTGCTAATACTAATTCACTTACTAATATTTGTTTTGCATTATTTAACATCTTTTTTTCACCAGTAGAAAGACCTTTTTCTTTTTGTTTAAAACTTAAGTTTCTTACTACATCAGCAATTTCATATATGTCTCCACTTTTCATTTTATCCATATTATCTCTGTATCTTTTGTTCCAATTTTTATCCATTACTGTTTCATCTTGTTCTAGTACACCTATAACTTTATCTGCTGAACTTTTATCTATAATATTTCTTACTCCTATTTCTTCTGCTTTTGCAGTTGGCACCATTACCTTAACTTCTCCAGGCATTTTTAATATGTAATAAGATTGTTTCTCCCCTAAAATATTTTTCTCCTCTATTGAATCAATTACCCCTGCTCCATGCATTGGGTATACAATTTTGTCTCCTACATTAAACATGTAAGTCAACTCCTTTCAGCATTTATTATATTTTTCGGCGAAAAAAAGATAATAAAGTTATGTAAATATTTTACTTTAAATAACTTTATTGGATTTTTTAACCATATTTATTATACAACAAAAAAAGGTAAAAGTCAAAGCCTTTACCTTGGTTTTTTTATGTATATTATAGCTATTTTCGTTGGGGCTCTAAGGTTAAATTTTTTTTATTTTATTTTTTTTATTTTCTTGTTGAACCAAATCCACCCATTCTTTTTCCTTCTGCTTTATCATCGTCTGTTATCAAATATTTTTGGAATAATGCTTGCCCTATTGCTTCTCCTTTTTTTATTTCTATATCTTCTTCTTTTATATTATAGAATGCAAACATAATATGGCCATCATTATCTGGGTTTCCATAATAATCTTTATCTATTACCCCAACACTATTTGCCATGATTAATCCTT
>ERZ857785.165-NODE-165-length-93338-cov-5.722586_pt1 | contig 93338 bp, 84 predicted proteins | sample MGYA00519763_ERZ857785 | MGnify/ENA primary metagenome ERZ857785 (study PRJEB31778, sample SAMEA3449365) | human gut metagenome | biome: human gut; feature: human-associated habitat; material: faeces | place: United Kingdom | collected 2010/2012 ...
TGTACTCCTCGATCATGGCCTTGATCAGCTCGATCGCTCTGCCGCCGGAGACATCCACCGTGTGATGCTGCATCCGGTCCCAGAAGGAAAACGGCTCTTTCCAGCTGTCTGGGAATTCACAGAGGTCGCCATAGCTCTTTGTGGAGAGCAGCATGTACAGATGGCCGAACGTTGCGATCGACGGCACCAATTCGATATGAAGCTTTGCGCAGTACGCATCCAGCTCGCGGATTTCCTCTGCCGTAAGCGGCGTCTCATCGCGCCACATCTCGGAAAGTCCGGAGAACAGATACGTGTGCTCCACATAGAGCTGCAGCTGGTTCAGCTTGTAGTACGCCATGCGGTCTGCCACCTGTTTTAAATAGGAAAGTGTCAGCACACGGCCTCTCGTCTCATCGAGATAATAGCCGCGCACCGGCAGATCCGGCTCATCCTCGATCCGCACGGCAGGAAGCAGTGCACCGTATTCGTGCATCATCTGGCACAGCGTCTGCACACCGTAGAGCACGCCGGCTCCGTCTCCGCCCTGGATGCGGATTTCCTCCTCTGTCACCTGCAGCACATACTGCTGGCTTTTCCTTGTCTCATCCAGTTCCAGTACAATCGCGCCGGTCTCTTTTCTTCCCGGAACGCCGTATCCGATATCGTACTGCATTCCGGTTTCCTTTTTGATTCCCTTCTGCAGCACTTTCGCATACGTATCCCCATTTCCCAGCAGTCTGCCATCCAGTACAATTCTGCCGTCATAGCAGAGTGCATGTTCCCCCGTCAGGAGTTTTACCTCTTTTGGTTTTGGTAAAAATTTCATTTTCCTTCTCCTCTTGTTTTTTGTTTTCTTTGTAACCATAGAACTTTCACTGAACGTTAAGTAACATTTTGAAACCACTTTTCTCTTCTCCCCCATCCTACCATATTTTTTCCACATATTCCACAATAATTTGTAATTTTCTTCAATTTTTTTCAAAATTTCTTCCTGTTCTGCTCTTTTATATGTAAAGTAACTTTTGTTTCCCATTTTCATTCCGGAACAAAATCTGTTTTTTCGGATGAATGCGATCATCGGCTTTACCGCTCTGGCTGCCGCCCACGTCAATCAGCCGGACCAGGTGCAGGAATACCTGAACAAGATTTCCACCTCCGGCCAGCACCTTTTTCCGCCTGAACCAGATTCTGCTGAATCTGCTGAGCAATGCCACGAAATTCACACAGAACGGCGGCACCATCATTGTCCGTATTATTCAGAAACCGTACTATAAAAAAGGGTATGCGCTCTACGAATTCCACGTCCGCGACAACGGCATCGGCATGAGCCGGGAATTCCAGGAGCACCTCTTTGAATCGTTTACACGCGAGGAGACTTCTACGGTCAGCGGCATTCAGGGTACGGGACTTGGCATGGCGATCAACGTCAGCCATATGGTACAGGAAATCGCGATGGAGCTCCTTTCGAACGCCGGATTTTCCGTCAGCCTTGCAGACGACGGCGATGTTGCCGTTGAGACGCTCCGCACCGCAGCGCCGGATCAGTTCGATCTGGTGCTGATGGATATTCAGATGCCGAAACTCGACGGATACTCTGCAACGCGCCAGATCCGCACGCTGGACAGCGCCATTGCCAAAGTGCTTGGCTGATTCCCCTTTCTTATCTGCCGGAACCGTGAATTTTCTCTTACTCGAAAAAGAGGAGAAAAAGTTCACGGCTCCGGCAGATTTTTTCTTGCATTCTTTCGGGGAAGTGTGCTAGAGTGAAGATATCATATTTTATAAGAGGTGCTTATTTTGGATATTAATTACGAGTTATATAAGGTTTTCTATTACGTTGCCACCACACTCAGTTTTTCCGAGGCCTCCAAGCTGCTTTTTATCTCGCAGTCGGCGGTCAGCCAGTCGATCAAGGTACTGGAGAAAAAGCTTGGAATCACGCTCTTTATCCGCAGTACAAAGCGCGTGCAGTTAACGCCGGAGGGAGAAACGCTGCTGCGCCACGTAGAGCCTGCGATCAACCTGATTGCGCGCGGTGAAGCACAGATTATGGAAGCGGGAACGCTTGGCGGCGGCCAGCTCCGCATCGGCGCGAGCGACACAATCTGCCGCTATTTCCTTGTTCCGTACCTGAACCGTTTCCACCGCTCCTTTCCGAATGTCCACATCAAGGTGACAAACCAGACTTCGACCCAGTGCGTCGATCTGCTGGAATCCGGCCAGGTGGATTTCATCGTGACCAATTATCCAAACTCGCATCTTTCCAGCCGTCTTCACACGATTCCGATTCATTCGTTCCACGATATCTTCATCGCAAACGGCGAATATTACCCGGAACTGGAAAACAGGCCGGTTCACTTAAAAGAGCTGCTGCAGTACCCGATTCTGATGCTCGACCGCAAGAGTACGACGAGTGAGTTCCTGCACAGCCAGTTTCAGCGGTTCCAGCTCGACCTCGTGCCGGAAATTGAGCTTGGCAGCAACGATCTTCTGATCGACCTGGCGAGTATCGGCCTTGGCATCGCGTTTGTGCCGGACTACTGCCTTGTAAAAGAGACGGCGGCCTTCCAGCTCGACCTCGTGGAGGAGCTTCCGCCGCGCCAGCTTGTCGTTGCCCACAGCTCCCATCTGCCGATCCCGCAGGCGGCAAAAGAGTTCATGAGCATGCTGGAAAAAGGCGCCGAATAACTTTTTCCGATCTATACGTCAAAAGAGGCAGGATCCTCAAGAAATTTTTCTGGATCCCTGCCTCTTTTTCTGTTTTTATGATCCGTTCTGGATTTACTGCTCGCTGCCGTCTTTCTGCACCGGTTCGGATGCTTCCGCTTTTTCCGGGCTTTCTGCATCCGCTGCTGCCTTTCCGGCTTCTGCTTTCAGATACTCTTTGAGCTCTTCCGGGCTGGAGATCTGAATGTTGCGGTTTACTTTTGCATCGTATGTATCGGCTCTCATGATTTCGGAGAGATCGACACCGGTCGCCTCTTTCATCGACTCAAACAGCTTTGCCATCACCACCGGCACATTGCCCGCTACGGAGCCGATGCCGTTGTCTTCGCTTCCGCCGCCGATGATCGTAATCTTGTCGATCTGGCTGAGCGGCTCTGCGATCTTTCCGGCGATCTCTGGCAGAACCTTGATCATCATCTCTGCCATTGCGGCTTTGTTGTAGCGCTGGTAAGCCTCAGCTTTCTTCTCCATACCTTCGGCCTCTGCAAGTGCCTGGGCACGGATGGATGCGGCTTCCGCCTCACCTTTTGCCTTGATACCGAGTGCTTCCTGCTCCATCGCATAGCGCTGGGCTTCTGCCTGGGCTTTCTTTGCCTCCGCCTCGCGGATTTTTTCGAACTGGTCTGCCTCTGCGTCTTTCTGACGGCGGTACAAATCTGCCTCTGCCTGCTGCTGTTTTGCGTAACGCTCGGCCTCGGCTTTCTTCTTGACTTCTGCCTCGAGGGATTTCTCGGTTACTTCTACTTCTCTGGCACGGAGCTCAACCTCGCGCTCCTGACGGGCGATGTTCGCATTCGCGGAAGTGATTTCCAGCTCTTTTCTCTGCTGCTCTTCCTGAATCTTGTACGCTGCATCTGCCTCTGCCTTTTTGATATCGGACTCTTTTTTCAGCTCTGCCGACTTGATTGCCAGATCGTTGTTTTTCTTTGCGATCTCAGTCTCGGCAAGAACGCGCTCATCGTTCGCCTCTTTATTTGCACGCGCCTGGGCAATTTTGATTTCTTTCTCGGAATTGGCACGGGCGATCGCCGCAGATTTCTTGATTTTTACGATATTGTCGATACCGAGGTTTTCAATGACCTGATTGGAATCAACGAAATTCTGTACGTTGAAGCTGATGATGTCAAGTCCCATCGCAGCCAGGTCCGGTTCTGCATTTTCTTTGACCAGCTCCGCAAACTTCTGGCGGTCGGAAACCATCTCTTCCAGACGCATCTTTCCAACGATCTCACGCATGTTTCCTTCAAGGACTTCTCTTGCAACCTTGGCAATATATTCGCTGTCGCGGTTCAGGAAGTTCTGGGATGCTTTCTGGAGCTTCTGCGGTTCGTCCCCGACTTTGATGTTGACGGCTGCATCCACCTGAATATTGATGTAGTCAGCGGTCGGCACGGCGTCGCTCGTCTTCACATCAATCGCTACCAGCTTCAGACTCAGCTTGTCCAGCCGCTCAAAGAATGGGAGCTTGATGCCGGCTTTACCGATCAGGATCCGCTGGCCTTTTTTGAAACCGGAAATAATAAATGCGGTATCCGGCGGCGCCTTCACATAACCGCTCGCCAGAATGGCAAGAATGATCACCACAACGGCGATCACGGCAATCATGGTTGCATGTTCGAATACAAATTCCATCTTGTTTCCTCCCTTTTTTCTGCGGATGCTTTTCGCTCCGCGTTCTGCTTTTGTGTCTGTGTTATTTTCACTATAGCATTTTTTGCGGGATAGATACAACTGCATTATTATTACGATTTTGTAAGATTTCTGTTCGGGCAAAAACAATCCGCTGGAGCAGATTCTGATATGCCTTGCAACAAAAAAACGAAGGAGCTTCTTTTTACAGAAACTTCTTCGCCTTTCCTTTTTTTCACTGATCCTGCTCTTATGCTCTTTCGACAATCTTCTCCAGCGCTTTTGTGATCGCTGCTTTCAGCTCCGTCTGATCTGCCGGTGTCTTGACGGCCAGCTGACGGATCAGTGCTGTTACGTGATCGTCTCCAACCTCACCAAGGCTCGTAACGGCCGCGATTTTTACGTCTACATCGTCTACTTCCAGAAGAGAAGTCAGAATATTAACAGAACCATCATTTCTCGAAGCTGCACAGGCTTTTGCAAGCGCTACCTGCGTTGTCTTGTCCGAATCCAGATACTGTTTTCTTAATTTGTCCCATTTTCCTTTTTCCACCATTTTTTTCAGCTTGTCTTCCGATGCCTCTTTTGAACCAAACATTGTAAATCCTTCTTTCTTTTTGCTCTTATTTTTGGTGGATGCAGCAACTGCCGCGGCGAATCAAAAAGGTTCGTAGTGTTTTTGCTGTCGTCCCTGTCATGTCCGCCACATTGTAACCATGCTCTCGTCCATAACAGAAATTATACTCCTTTTCTTCTGGTTTTTGAACAGAAATACTATAAAGTTTTTATAAAAATTGTTACTTTTTCACATTTTTTTCTTGTTGTTCTGCTTTTTATTTCAGATATCCCGTATATTCCGCCGTATGCAGCAGTTTATTGGCGTTTTCCACGCGCTCTTTGGTCGGCGGATTGATGCCTTCGAGTTTGTATGGGATTCCTAAGGTTTCCCATTTGAATACGCCGAGGGTGTGGTATGGGAGAACCTCTACGCGCTGTACGTTGTGCAGGCTGTGTAAAAACTCATCGAGGCGAATCAGGTATTCATCGTAGTCGCTGCGTTCCGGGACGAGGACGTGGCGGATCCAGACTGGTTTGCCGATCTCGTCAAGGTAGCGCGCCAGGTCGAGGATGTTCTCGTTGGTGCAGCCGGTCAGCTCTCTGTGCGCCTTGTCGTCAATCAACTTGATATCGAGCAGCAGCAGGTCGGTGTATTTCATCAGCTCATTAAATTTGCTGAAATACGGCTCCTCTCTTGTGAACGGATTTCCACTGGTATCCAGCGTTGTGTGAACGCCGTTCTTTTTTGCCTTGCGGAACAGCTCGATCAGGAAGTCGATCTGCAGCAGCGGTTCTCCGCCGCTCACGGTAATGCCGCCTTTTTCTCCCCAATAGTTTTTATAGCGGAGCGCTTTTTTCAGCACCTCGTCTGCGGTCTGCCAGTCGGCATCTTTTGTTGTCCAGGTATCCGGGTTGTGGCAGAACTGGCAGCGCATGTTGCAGCCCTTCACAAAAATCACGTAGCGTACGCCAGGTCCGTCGACGGAACCGAAGCTCTCGATCGAATGGATCGCGCCCTTTACCGGGCCATTGTTGTTCTGATTCATTTCACTCATATTTTTTCCTCTTCTTTCCAACTTACTATCTTTCTATTTTTCTGTATTTTCCGGTCAAATTTCAAGGTTCTGCTTGATTATACGGAAATCCGCGGTTCTTTTCAAGGCTTTTCCATGTACAAAATCGAACACATGGCAGGATAAAAATTTGGTTTACTATATTGCATTATGATATAGTCTGTGTTATGATCTACTCAACAAGGAGGTGTTCATATGAATCCACAACTCAAAAAGGGCGTCCTAGAGCTCTGTGTCCTCTCCCAGCTGACAAAAGAGGACAAATACGGCTATGAGCTGACAGACGCTATTTCCCGCGAAATGTCCATCGCCGCAGGAACGCTCTATATGATTTTAAAACGACTCAAGGAAGCCGGTTACGTGGAAACGTATCTACAGGAATCCGCATCCGGCCCTGCCCGGAAATATTACCATCTGACTGAAGCAGGAACAGCTTATCAGCAGGAGAAAAAACAGGAATGGCTGGATTTCACCCAGCAGATCAACCGACTGATTTCAGATGAAACGATCTGACGATAGAAAGGAAAATCATGATGAATACAACGTATGAAACTTATATGAATGCATTGAAACAGGGCCTTGCATCCTTTGATTCTGCCGCCGCAGAGGAAATTTTAAACGATTTCGAATCCCATTTCGCCGACGCCCGCAGCCAGGGTCTCTCCGATGAGGAAATCTGTGCGGAACTCGGCAATGTCGACGATGTCCTCGAATTTTTCCGTCAGGAATATGCCACAACGGAGCAGCCTGTTGCAAACGTGCTGCCACAGGAGAAAACCCACTCCAATTCTGAAGAAACACATCCGAACTACCCGTACGCCCCTTCCACTGCCATCACCGCTATGGAAATCTCCCTGCGGAACGCTTCTGCCGACTTTGCTCCGGGCACTTCCGCTTCGGTTGAGTTTGACTTTTCCGGCGACTTCGATCCGGACCGCTTCGAAGCAGGCATTGAGGGCAATACGTTCTGTCTGCGAGAGAAAAAGCTCATCCCTTCCGTATTCTGGAAACATCTTTTCTGCAATAATCACCAGAAAGAGGTGTTCTCCTTCCAGGTGCCGTCCACCGTACAGAAGCTGACGCTCCGCTCTTTGAACGGCGCGACCGGGCTTGATACCCTCTCCCTTACTACGCTCGAAATTTCCGCCACAAACGGCAAAATCACCGGCGATTCCCTTTCCGCATCCAGCTGCCGCATACAGGCTGCGAACGGAAAGATCGTCCTGACCCGTCTGCGCACAGACAGCCTCGATGTTTCCGCCACAAACGGCAGACTTGAAATCACCGGCGACTGCTCCCGCGCAGCTTTAAACGGTGTCAACGGCAAAGTCCTCTTCGAGGGAACCTGTTCCGAGTCCCTGACAGCAAAATCCGTCAACGGTTCCGTGAAACTCCATCTCCCGCACGACCTTGCCGATGCGTCTATTCATGCATCCACGACAACCGGAAAAATCCGCCTCGTCTCCAATGGAAGAACGGAATCCTACACAAAAACATTCACCCGCTCCGGTATTTCTGCCTTCACCATTCAGGCAAGTACCGTCAACGGAAATGTCCTGCTCTCTGACTTGCCGGCAGAAAACTGACAAAAAAGAATGGACTGGATAAAATGTTTTTCTTTAGTCGACTGATATGTAAGAAGAACACTGACTACAAAATCAGTGTCCTTCTTTCTTCCTTTACATATATTTCATAATAGTCGGCAATAATACATTCATATCTATTGGTTTTGCAACATGATCATTCATGCCACTTGCCAAAGCCATCTTCTTATCTTCTTCAAACGCATTTGCTGTCATTGCAACAATTGGAATCTGCGATTTGTTACCGTCTTTCAGTTCTCGAATTCTCCTGGATGCTTCATATCCGTTCATAATCGGCATCTGAATATCCATCAGAATCAGACTGTAGTAATTTTGCTTTGCTTTGTTAAACATATCAATACATGCAACGCCGTTCTCCGCTCTTTCTATCATGATTCCCTCTTCCGTCAAAAGTTCCGTTGCAATTTCTGCGTTCAAGTCATTATCTTCTACCAGAAGAACCCTTTTTCCTTCCAGTTTTTTGATATTCAACTGACCGTCTGCATGTTTCGGATTCCTTTCTTCCGCATTTGCTATTTTTAATGGAAGCGTGATTGTAAAAGTAGAACCTGCTCCCGGTTTGCTCTGAACTGTGATCTTGCCATTCATTAAATCCACCAGTTTCTTCACGATTCCCATGCCAAGTCCGCTACCTTCTATTCCGCTGTCTGACGAAGATCGTTCCTGTGAAAATGATTCAAAAATATGTTTTTGGAATTCTTCTGACATTCCGATTCCGTTGTCTGCTATGATAAGCTCTAATACACTCCAACCTTCTTTTTCGCCGGGATATTGGTTCAATGTACAGCTTATGTTACCGCCTTCACCCGTGTATTTCACAGCATTACTCAAAATGTTAATCGTAATTTCAGATGATCTTGCATCATCCATATGCAGGTATGGATATCGAATGTTCTTATTGACTTTCAGTGTTTGATGTTTTTCTTCTATCGGTTTCCTAAACATATCAATACATAAATCAAAGTTTTTAGAAACATCTGTTATTGTTTCATCCAGCGTTGCTTGGTTGTTTTCGATTCGTGCTAATTCAAGAATGTTATCAATCAAATGCAGCATTTTCTTTCCGCACAATAATATTTTTTCAAAGTAATCCTCTAATATAGTTGGCTCCTTTAAATGTTTCTCTCCCAATTCTGCATATCCAATGATTGCATTCATAGGGGTACGAATATCATGAGACATATTAAATAGAAATGTTGATTTTGCTTTGTTAGCTGAATCGGCCAGTCTTGCAGCTTCCTGCAACAGTTTTTGCTGTTTCTGCTCATTTTCTTTTTGCTTCTTATATACAGAATATCCACAGGTACATAATATTAACAAAATACACGCTGTAATGCATCCCAGTACAATACTTAACTTATTCGTCTTCTCAACCATTCCATACGCTTTCTGCATATCCATTTCTATGCAGAAAGCACCTATCACTTCATTAGATTCATCTTCCGCTGTCACAGGATAACAGGCTGTAAAAATAGGTCCCCATGTTGTATCAACAATATCCTGAGAATATACTGTTTTTCCAGAAAGTGCTTTTTCTATATAAGGAACCATCTCCTTTTCAATCGGATCTCCTGGATGTCTGACGTCACCAGCCGATGGATCCAGTCCGTCTACAACGTAAATCAATCTACCGTCTTCATTTCTGGTTGCTGTGTAAATATATCTCGTAGAATTCAGCGTTCTGATTTCATTCATATATGTCGACATATTCTTGAATAGTTCTGTATTCTCATCAGCTTTACTTTTTATTTCATTAAAATCTTTTCGTCCCAGTCTGTTATTTACCAGCTTATGAACCGCATCTGCACTGGAAATATCTCGTTCAATTTCTGTTTTCAGAGCAGTTTTGGTATATGCTTGTTGTAAAATAAAAGTATATGCAACAACAGCCAAAATCACCATTGCCAGAAGGAATACCAACCGTCCCTCAAAAATTTTCCAATGATTTACCGGATTTTGATCTTTTCTTTTTTGTTTTATATAGTTATTTTTCATCATCGTATTTCACATGCCTTTTATCTAATTTTAATTTAATACAAAAACGTCTCAACTCTTCACGTATTTTGCAAACATGGGTTACATTTCCAGACTCATCCCTTTTTTTACAGTAAAAAGCATCCTGTGCCAACTGCCATCACACATACGGTATTCTGTGGAAATGCATTCTTCCGCCTTCAATCTTGCTGAAAGTGTAGAGATATCCAGAAATGGACGGATCAGCGAGCGGTATTCAGATGCAGCCATTGTATCACAAAACTGATACAGTTTCTGTTCTGTCATAACAAAATCCTCTCTCTATGTTTCCTGTCTGCTTATCCCATGCAACTGGAAGGCTCCTGATTGCTGCGGTTGCCTCATAATCATTCATGACAGGCATTTTGCTTTCTCAACTCTTCGCTTATGGTCTGCTTAATTTTTTCATCATCCAACGGCTTTGCAAGATGTGCGTTCATTCCTGCTTCCATACACCTTTCGGCATCTTCCCTGAATGCATTTGCAGTCATAGCAATGATAGGAATTGTTTTTGCATCCTGCCGATCCAGAGCTCTTATTGTTCTTGCAGCTGTAAGACCATCCATCACCGGCATCATAACATCCATTAAAATAACATCGTATGTTCCCGGTTCGGAAGCTTCAAAATGCTGAACAGCTTCTAACCCATTGTTCACTGTTTCTACTTTAGCTCCATTTTCCGTCAGCATAAATTCTGCTATTTCCACATTCAGCTCATTATCTTCAACCAATAATATCCGGACACCTGATATATCTGCATTGAAATCTTCTTTTTCTTCCGGCCGTGCATTCGTATCAATTTTAAATGGAAGTATTACAGTAAAACAGCTTCCTTCACCAAGCTTGCTTTCAACTGTTATGGTTCCGCCCATCTTTTCTACAAGTTGTTTCACAATAGGCATTCCCAGACCTGTCCCATTATAATCAGAACGTGGGGAATTATCTGCCTGTACAAATGGAGTAAACAATTCATTTTTTATAAATTCTTCTGACATTCCAATTCCATTATCTTTTATTTTAAATTCACATGTCATGTGATCTTCTGATCTTTCAATCGTTCTCATACTCATGTAAATAAAACCATTCACCTTATTGTACTTCATACTGTTTGTAAACAGATTCATCAATATTTTTTTCAGATGAACTGCATTGCTCCAAACATATATACCACTGTAATCATCATGTTCTCCTATAACATGAAGTCCTTTTTCTTCTGCCTGAAAAGATAGTGACTCCGTGATTTCCTGACATACCTGATCCAGATTGATGGATTCATCACTAAAAACCACGGTATCCGATTCTAACTTTGCCATATCCAAAACATCATTTACCAATGATAATAGCAGTTTCGAAGACTCATTTATTTTATTCAGGCAATCTTTTGCCCGCTCACCATCATTTCCGCTTTTTTCAAGAATTGTAAGCATGCCCATAATGCCATTGATCGGTGTCCTGATGTCATGAGACATGTTATTTAAAAAGGAAGTCTTAGCCTTATTGGCACTCTGTGCTTCTACAAGTGCATTTTGTAATTCCTGCTGTTTTTCTTCAAGCTCCTGATTCAGCTTCAATGCCTGCTCAGCAGACTTCTTGGATTTTTCTTCCGCACGTTTTGATTTTTTCAAAGAATCAAGAATTATACACAGGACAACAAAAATAGAGATTCCAACTATGAGTGAGACAGCCAGTAAATTGTCCTGAATAAAATCCTTCGCTGTAACTTTTCGTGAGGAAGCATTATACGAAACTACTGCACCTGAAAATTGAGTTGTAGGCATAGATGTCAGTGTTTTATTCAGAATGGACAAAAGAACCGGTTCTCCCTGCTGAACAGCAAATGAAACATCAGCTTCTTTTGTCAGGAAAACACTATGAAGCTTATTATTTTTCAAATAGTCTGAAACAGTACCTGAATTGCTTACAATACAATCCGTCTCCCCTTTCTGCATTGCTTTTACTGCTGCATCTGATGTCTCATATTCCACAACCTCCCATTGCGGATAATTGTATGAAAGATATGCTTTCAATGCAAAACTATCTTTTTCAACGGCAACTATATTCTCTTTATTTTCATCAAAAGAATCCTTTGCCGTAATTGCTGCCATATTGAGAGTCAATAGCGTATCCGACAAAGCAAATCCATTTGTTTCTGCAAAGTATGGATTCTGGTTTGCATGAAAAATCAGGTCTATTTTTCCATCCTGCAATGCCTGAAGCAGTTCACTTCTTGTATCATATCCATTTAATTCAAATTCCAGAGTCTGACCTTGCAGACAATTTTCTGCAAGATCCACATAATCTGTGATAACACCTGTCAATTTGCCTGTTGATGGATCTACACTGCTGATACCTCCATCCTGATTCAGATACCCTATCCGGATTGCTCCATGCTGCCCGATCCACTCCCTTTCTTCTTTTGAAAGAAACGAGCTGCTCTGTGCAGAAAGATAACGCCTGTAGAGATCATCAGTGTAAAATGGATTGTCATCCTTGATTCTGCGCATAGCACTATCCAGTGCTTCTTTGATATCCGGACGTTCTGGATTTATAGCGAAATAGATTTCTGTCTCTCCAATACTTGTAAGCGGTGAAATATCCGATTCTTCCCAACGGGATTCTTCTACCGAAACGAAGCAGTCAATTTCATGTTTCGACAGTTTGTCCATAATTTCTGTGGTTGTAGAAACATTGATATGCTTCGTATGCAGACCATATTTTGATTCCCATTCATTAAGCACATCCTCCACTATATTATCTTTAGACACACCAATATTTTTTCCCTCAAAAGAATCCAAATTTCCTGCTGTAAGATCCATATTGGATGCATCCGTATAGATGTAATATTTCTCTTCCCCCATAGGCATATCGGAAAAAAGCATATTTTCAGCACGTTCGTCTGTATAGGAAATGTCACCAAGAATATCAATCTCTCCATTTTCCAACTGTGTAAAGCAGTTTTTCCAATCACTTGTTATGTATTTATATGTCCATCCTGCATAACCTGCAATATCTTGAAGATACTCATAACCATAGCCGCTTCTTTCTCCCTTTTCATTGACGGTATTATAAGTTTCTTCAAAAGATCCTACCCGGATAACATTGTCAGAGTTTTCTTTGGCAAATGTAGGAACGGATAAAACAATAAAACATATAATTGTGCAAAATATAATGTAACAAAATTTGAAATTCATTATATTCTGTACTAATTTGCACTTCTTCATCTTTCTCCCCTCCTCTAGGCTACAGTTGCTTGCTTCCAGATTTTAATTTTACATTCATTAATTGTCAATAACCTCCCCGCTATTTTTCCAAACAGCTTCTGTATTACTTATTCAAGTGCTCTACCATAAAAAAGCACTGCCAAACAGACAGTGCACCTCATTTCATGCAACTGGCTGCCATTTTACAGGCCCTGTAGCTTTGCGTCCCAGACTTTCATCTGGTTTGCCGATTTCCTTATTATTTTTAAACTTTTGCAAAAAAATATTCGACATTATAGTTGACCTATTAAGTACAGTTTGCTACTATGAAAGGTGGATAAGTATATTTTTACAAGGAGGCTAATGATTACATGTCAGCATTTATTGTTTTAGGAGCTCAATGGGGCGATGAAGGAAAGGGAAAGATGACAGATTATCTTGCAGAAGACGCAGAGGTAGTTGTTAGATTTCAAGGAGGTAACAATGCAGGTCATACTGTAGAAGTTGGAGATAGACAATACAAGCTTCATTTAATACCTTCAGGTATACTATATGATGATAAGTTAAATGTTATAGGTAATGGGGTTGTTGTAGATCCTAAAGCCCTATTTGAAGAAATTGGTTATTTAGAAAATGAAGGAGTAAGTGTTACTCCAGAAAAATTAATAATAAGTGATAGAGCACAATTAATCATGCCTTATCATAAAGTTTTAGATGAACTAAAAGAAAAGGCAAGAGGAAAGAATGATATTGGTACTACTAAAAAGGGTATAGGACCATGTTATACTGATAAAGTTGAAAGATGTGGTATAAGAGTATGTGACCTTTTACATGAAGAAGTTTTTGAAGCATTACTTAGAGAAAATGTAGAAGCTAAAAATGCATATATAACTAAGGTTTTTGGTGGAGAAGCTTTAGATGTAGAAGAAATATTAGCCGACTATAAGGTATATGCAGAAAAGATAAGACCTTTTGTAAAGGACACTTCTGTTGCTGTGTATAATTCAATAAAAGCAGAGAAAAATGTATTATTTGAAGGAGCTCAAGGTATGCTTCTAGATATAGACCATGGAAGTTATCCATATGTAACATCATCTAATACTACTGCTGGTGGAGTTAGTAATGGTGTTGGTATAGGACCAGCAATGATAACAAATGCTGTTGGAATAGCAAAGGCTTATACAACAAGAGTAGGAAAAGGACCATTCCCAACAGAATTAGAAGATGAAACTGGTGAATGGATAAGACAAAATGGTCATGAATATGGAGTTACAACAGGAAGAGCTAGAAGATGTGGATGGCTTGATTTAGTTATTGTTAAGTCTGCAGCTAGAGTAAGTGGATTAACTTCTTTAGCAGTTACTAAAATAGATACATTAGCAGGTCTTGATAAGATTAAGGTTTGTGTAGGATATAAGTTAAATGGAGAAGTTATAGATTATTTCCCAGCAAGCCTAGAAGATGTAGCTTTATGTGAACCTGTATATGAAGAATTTGATGGATGGGATAATTCTGTAGCTGATGCAAGAAGTTATGAAGAATTACCTGAAAATGCAAAGAAATACTTAAAGAGAATAGAAGAAGTTACAGAAACTAGAATTTCTTATATATCAGTTGGTCCAAAGAGAGATCAAACTATGAAGGTTAATGAAATTTAAAATTTTATAAGATAAGGAGTGATTTTAATGATTACTAAAGATATGAAAATAGGTGAAGTTGTTAATAATGATATAGCTAAATCTGAAATATTTATGGATTTTGGAATGTTTTGTGTTGGATGTCCTTCAGCTCAAGGAGAATCTATAGAAGAAGCAGCTTTAGGCCATGGAATTGATTTAGATGCATTATTAGAAGCTTTAAACAAGTAATAAATATTAATTAAGGTAGGGTAATATAAATGCTCTACCTTTTTTATAAAATTAGGAGGGTTTTGACTGTATATGAGTAAGAAGTATTCAAAAAGCTATGAAGTACAATATGAACATGTGGATTATACACTAAAATGTAAAATGACATCAATAATGAACTTTTTATGTGATATTGGAAATTCTCAATCAGAAGAAGTTGGAGATACTATAGAACGTTTAGTGGAAAAAGATAAATGTGTATGGGTATTTTATAAGTATGATATAAAAATTAATAAGTATCCTAAATACAGAGATATTATAACAATAGAAACACAATCTATAGGGTTTAAAAAGTTTTATGCATATAGAGGATATACAATAAAAAGTTCAGAAGGAGAAGTTCTTGGAGAGGCAGTTGCTTTATTTTTCTTTATAAGTATTGCTAGAAGACGTCCTGTAAGAATTCCAGAAGAAAAGTATGAACTTTATGGAGAAGATAAAAATAATCCTAGAGATGTTGAAATGGAAGATGTTATGAAGGTTGAAGAAGTTTCAAATGAAAAACAGTTCCAAATAAGATATAGTGACATAGATTCTAATGGACATGTGAATAATGTTAAATATGTTGAAATTGCTTTAGAAGCAGTACCATTAGAAATTATGAAGGATTATACTTTAACAAGAACAAAGATAATTTTTGAAAAAGAAACAAAGTATGGTGATGTTGTAACTATACTTACTGAAGTAAAAGAAGAAAAAGATAATGAAATAAAAACAATTCATCTAATAAAGAGTAATGATGGAAGAGAATTAACTAAATTAGAAATGGATTGGAAAAAGAAATAGCCTTATTAAAGGCTATTTCCAACTAATTGCCCAGAACTCCAAGCCCATTGAAGGTTAAAGCCACCACAATCACCATTTACATCAAGTATTTCACCACAAAAATATAAATTAGGAACTAATTTTGATTCAAGGGTGTTTTCTTTTATATCTTTGGTATTAACCCCACCTTGGGTTAATTGGGCATTATTAAAGCCATTTGTATCTATGCAATTAAAAGTCCATTCTTTAAGCCTATTAGCTATTAATGAAGTATATTTCCAGTTTAACTCATAGCAAGGTGTATGTATATTTGTAATTCCTATATCTTTTAAGAAGATAGGAATTAATTTTTTATTTATAACTCCTATTAAAGCATTAAAAATGCTTCTATGACTAAACATGGCCAAATGTCCATAGATAAAGTTTTCAACTTCTTCTTTAGATTTTTCTGGCATCATATCTATTTTAATTTCTACATTATTATGACTATATATTCCTTTTGAGGCAATTGCAGAAAGTTGAAGTATAGGTGGTCCTGATATTCCATAGTCAGTAAATAAAATTTCTCCTTCATCTTCACGTATGATTTTATTGTTAATTAATACAGAAGCTTTACCATTAAGTTTTATTCCAGATAAAGCTTTAAGATGTGGATAATTTAGTTTTAATTGAACAATAGCAGGAAGAGGAGTAACTATAGAGTGTCCAAGGTTTTTAGCTAAATTAAAACCAGAACCATCTGAACCTGTTTTAATTGCAGATTTTCCTCCACAGGCTAAAACAAGTTTTTTACCTGTGAATAAATTAAACTCTTCATTATTTGTGGATAAAATAAAGCCTTTTTTTCTGTGGATAGTTTTAACTTTACAATTAGTATATACAGGAATATTTTTTTCTTCTAAAGATAATTTTAATATATCCACAACTGATGAGGCTTGAACAGACTCAGGATATAATTTTCCCTTTTCTAACTCTATTATTGGAAGTCCTAAAGTTAAAAATAAATTTTTTGTATTTTCTACAGAAAAATTTTCTAAACAATAATTAAAAAAGTTATTATTTTCACTATTATAATTACTAAAGGGTGACACTATATTAACATTAGAAATGTTACAACGTCCATTCCCTGTAGTTAAAATTTTTTTACCAATTCTATCAGTACCTTCTATTATGGCAACATCTTTTCCTAAATCCTTAGCAACTAAAGCAGCAATAATTCCAGATGCTCCACCACCAACTATTAAACAATCATGATAAATCATAAAATAAATCTCCTTTATTAAGAATATAAATAAATATTAACATAATTAATTTCAGTTAGGAAATTAACTATATAATATAAAAATTATAGATTCTATATAAAAGAAAATTTTAGTAAATAGTAAGCTTTAAAGGGCTTAAAAACTAATAAAAAATAAAAAAGAAAGAAAAAATAAAAATTTTTTAAAAAAATGTGTTGACATAAATCTGTTCTTTAGGTATTATAGTTTATGTGCTCGGCGGAGAACTGCCAAGTTATCCGAAAGAGAAAAAGTGTTAAAATTTTATTTGAAACACAAGAAGCACTTAGTATGGCTCCTTGGTCAAGCGGTTAAGACACCACCCTTTCACGGTGGTAACAGGGGTTCGATTCCCCTAGGAGTCACCATTTTACTTTGGGCGCATAGCTCAGCTGGGAGAGCATCTGCCTTACAAGCAGAGGGTCACAGGTTCGAGCCCTGTTGTGCCCACCAAAGTATGGCTCAGTAGCTCAGTTGGTTAGAGTGCCAGCCTGTCACGCTGGAAGTCGAGGGTTCGAGCCCCTTCTGAGTCGCCAAAAAATTGCTTCAAGTTTTTGAAGCAATTTTTTTTGTATTAATAAATGTCATCTGTTTTATTAGAGCTTATAATTTACATTTTATAAATTTACTATGATTTAAGATATTGTTATTAATTAGTTTTAATTATTGTTTTGCGTTGACCTGGAGCTAACAGGGCGGAAAAAGCAAAACAATAATTAAAACTTTTTTATTATCTTTTTAAATTTAAGGTTATTCTTATATCTTTACAATAAAATTTACATAATTTGAATTCACCAATAAGTCTTGAATAGATTCTTTCACTATAAATATTACTTATATCTGCTATAGAAAGATTTGTTGATATAAGCATTTTTTTATGTAGTAGAAGTTTTTTATTTAGCAAATTAAATAATTCTGTAATGCAAAATTCATTTTTTTGTTCTGCACCTAAATCATCAATTATAAGAAGGTCACAATTTACAAGAATATCTTCTAGTTCAGAATTATTATTAAAACGAATTTCTTTAAGATTACTTATTAATTCATCAGAAGTTTTATATACTACTAAACATCCAGCATCTAATAATTCTTTTGCAATACAATAGGATAAATAGGTTTTACCACTACCTGGATTACCAAAGAATAATAAATTAGTATCATTATCTTTAAAATTTGGAAGATAAGTAGAGGTTATGTATTCTAAATGTTTTTCCATGTTTTCTCTTGGAGAATATTTTTCATTTCCAGTTCTATTGTTTGAGAATAAATTAATATCAAAGTAATTAAAATTCTTTTCATTTAAAACATTTTGTAATGATGACTTTTCATAATATAATTTTATAAGATTTTGATAATAACAAGAACATTTAGTATTCCCAATAAAACCTGTATCTTTACACTTACTACATCTATAATGAATATTTAAATAATCCTGGTCATATCCATTTGCAACAAGACTTTCACATTTTTCAATTCTTAAGTCTGTAATTTTTTCTTTATATTCCTTTATTGTATCTTCACTTTTACCTTTAAGTATATCTAAAGATAGTTTTAAAGATAATTTTTTTATATTTTCATCTATTTCTAAAATTTCAGGATGATATTTTTTTATTGTATTTTTTCTTTCTTTAAGAAGATTATTTTCCTCTTCTCTTATTTTTGAATAAATATCTAAAAGTTTAGATTGATAACCATTAATCATCATTATCCCATCCTAACAATTTTCTTTCTAAGGCTTCATAATCATAAGAACGAGCTTCAAAGTTATTGAAGCCATTAGAAGAATTATTTTTATTATAATTATTTTTTTTGTAGTTGTTGTTTACTTTAAATTGTTTATCTTTAAGAGCTACATCCTCTAAAGTTTTTATATTATTATTAAACCAATTTGTTAATATACCATCAATGTATTTAAAATCTGCTCTATTAAGACGATTTGCACATATGTCACAGGCCTTTTGAATCATTTCTAAACCAAAATTATATGTGATAATCCACTTATTAAGCATTTCTTCTTGAGGCTTCATAAGGTCTGTATTTTTTATACCAAGATAAGAAAGGATTTTTCTTATTTTAACCCACTTATCTTCTGTTTGTTTTATATAATTTTGAGCTTGTGACATTGTTTTAATATTCATATCATGCCAGGTTAAAGCTACCTTTTCTATATATCTATAATCACTTTTACCCTTAGAGGCACAATATTCAACTAACAATAATATAAGTTCTGAAGGAAAAGAAAACTCTTTTTGCCATCCAAGATACATTTCCATTTCCTTAGTTGATAAAGTTCTTCCAAGAATTTTTTCAATATCTTTAAGCATATCATTAATGCCTTTGTTTTCTAAAGCATCTAGTAAATTAACATCTTTGTTGTTGTTAACATAATTATCTTCATTTAAATCTAAAAACTCAACAGAAAAGTTATTCATAGAATCAATTGAAGAAAGTTTAATTACACCTAAGTCACTCCAGTAATTTAGAGCATTCATAATGTCAGACTCTAATAGATTTAAAGATGATGCTAATATAGGACTACTAATTCCAGGTTCACCATATATTGTGTGCTTAAGCATAAGTAAATAAACTTTTACAAATTCTCCCCTTGCATAAGGCATATACTTTTCTATAAAAACATTACTTATAGGGGTGAAGTTTAAGTTTAAATTTTTAAGCATAAAGGTGCTCATTTTAAGCCCTCCTTCTTATAATTGTCCAAAAAAATATTTATTTTGGGTAAATTAATTATAGCAAAGGGGAGCAAAGATAACAACTATACTAAAAAGGTAGCTTTGTAAGATTAATAACACCTTCACCTTGATTAAACTTAGGAAAATCCAAGGTTTCACAAGATAACTTTAATAAAGAAAAAATGTCTTTAAAGGTTAAGGAAGGATTACTTTCATAAAGAAGAGCAACAATTCCTGTTACATATGCAACAGCTAAAGATGTACCACTAAAACTTTTATAAGAGGATGAAAGTTTTGGTGGGTAAAGTTTATGCCCATCTTTTTCAGAAATATATGAAGTATTAGAATTAAGAGAAATTATATTTACACAAGCTGCACATAAATCTGGCTTACCACTTTTTAAAGTGCCAGCAGATGAATATTTAAAAGGTTTTTCTATAGAAGAAGTATCAATTCCTCCAACAGTAATACAATTTTTTAAATTACCAATACCACAAATTGACCCTTCAATGTTTTCATTACTACCACTTGGAACAATAGGAGTGATATTTTTATTTACTGCAATTGAAAATATGTTATTAAAAGCCTCTAAAATTAATATATTGTGTGTTAAAAGTTCAAAGGGAAGACAAAGAATTTTTATATTATTTTCATCATGATTAAGAAGGAGAGATTCAATAGAAAATAAAACATCAGAAGAAAAGCCTTTACCTAAGCTATTAAAAGCTTTGTAGCAATGAAGAATTGAATAAGGGGCAATACCTCTATACATATCTTCACTTAAAGCACCATTTCCAGCTATTATTCCAGCTATTGCAGTTCCATGACCATTATCATCATAAGGGTAGGACAAATTGTTTATAACATCTACAAAAGAATTTATTTTATTAGAAGGAGTTGATAAATCAGGATGAGGATAAATTCCACTATCTACTAAACCTATATTTATATCTTTACCTGAAAAATTAAGTTTTTTATAGGAATATGCTTTATTTGCAGTAGAAACACTCATACCACATAAAAATAAGTATTCATCAAAGGTTATAAATTTAACTTCTGGATATTCAATAATTCTTTCAATAGATTTTTTATCTAATTTAGCACATATTATATTTGAAATTTTCAAAGTGTAAATAAGAGTACCTTTATAGCTTATAATTTTTTTCTTTAAAGATTCTGAAAGGGATTTATATTTTATTAAGACACGATAATATTTATGTTCATTATTTAATAAAGAATATCTAAGGTTTCTATCAAGTTTATTTTTTATAGAAAACATAAAAATCTCCTATTAAAGGGTTCTTTAATATATTATATATTTATTAGGTTTTTTGTTAATAAAAAAATAACAGCTAAAAAGCTGTTATTTAAAACAATAAGATTGACCTACATTTAGTATTTTTAAGTTTGGGTCATTAAAACTTTTTAAGGTATCAGATGTTTCTTCAAATTTTTCTAAAGAAATTTTAAATGTTTTATAGTGAATAGGTATCATATAGGAAGCCTTCATCATTTTAAACATTTCATGACTTTCTTTAGGAGTACAATGCATATGAGAAAATCTGTCAGGCTTATAACAACCAACAGGCATTATTGCTACATCACATTCTAAATCTTTAAAGTTTTCTGTGTATGCAGTATCTCCTGCAAAAAATACTTTTTCATCTTTTTTTTCAATAAGGTAAGAATTACTTTCATCATCAATTCCTACATAAAATCTTCTACCATCATGATTTGCTTCTAAAGCAGTAACTTTTATATTTTCATCTTCGTAAGTTTCACCATGTCTAAGGAGAACAACTTTTTTAAATCCTAAAAGAGATACAAGTTTTTTATAACCCTTTGGAACAATAACAGTAGCGTTTCTATCTAATTTTTTTAAAGATGGAAAATGCATATGGTCCATATGACCATGAGAAAGTATTATATAGTCAAGTTTTTTATTAGTTAAATCACAGGGTGCATCAACTACTCTTTTAAAAATTCCTAATCTATTAGTTATTACTGGGTCAGTTAAAATAATTGTTCCAGATAGGTTTATCAAAGTAGTAGCGTGACCATACCAATAAATTGAGTTATCACTAATTATATCATTAACAGCACTTTCTCTTTCAACAAAATATTCTTTAATGTTATTTAAGGCAAGAACAGATAAAAAAGATATATTGCTAAATAATTTCATAAATTACTCATCTCCATAAATTAATGTTTCCACTTAAATACTACAATACCTACTATCATAATTGCAATACCTAATATTTCCTTAAATCCAAAAGATATTTTTTCGCTACCAAACAATCCAAATGCATTAATTAAAGCTGCTGTTAAAAGTTGAGATACTAAAATTATTGCAATACCACATGTAGCTCCCATACCACTAATACTTTTCATAACAGTAAAAGTAATAATAATTCCTAAAATTCCACCTAGAAGATATAGTTTATTTGTATTCTGAAGTTCTCTATAGTTTCCTTTACCAAAGATAAAAGAAACTATAAGAGCAGAAATTAAAGCAATACCTTGAACAAGGACTGTAGTTTCCCACAAACCTATTTTCTCTCCAAGCTTAGTATTAAAAACTCCTTGTAGGCTCATAGCTGCCCCTGAAATAATAGCAAATAATATTGGAATCATATTTTATCACCTCAGAGGTAGTGTTCCCTAAAAATAAAAAAATAACCCTCTAAAAATTAGAGAGCTATTTCTTCATTAAAATCTAAAATACCATCAGTTATTTGCTTTTCAGAAAAACCAAGAGAATTTCCAAGAGTTAAATAATCCTCAACTAATGTAATAAAATGATCCTCTGATGAAGACATTATAGAATCATTTAAGTCTATGTATAAATTTAAAAATTGATCACTAAGACAGGAATCTGTATTTTGAGCAGTAATTGATTCTAAATTCTCAAAGTTACTATCAAGACCTAAAAATAAAATTTGATGAAAACAGGATATGTACTTTTGGAAAACATTTTCTAAATTCACAGAGTCTATCTCACCAACCCAATATTTATAACATTTGGTTTCGTTTGCTAAGTCGCTCATTTTTATATGAAGTTGAAGATGTTTTCTGGCAAATAATGTGTAATCATTTAAAGTATTATCAATAGCTATATTTTTAATAAGTTCTTCCTCATGTTTTAGTAAAGTTTGAATGTTCATTATTTATACCGTTACTGAAAAATCATAAAATATATTGTATGTATCTTTTTTTTTGAGCAACTTATGATGCCAGTAACATTCTCCTTTCTTTAATTTATTGTTACTTAAATTTATATTATAAAAATACAAATAAGTTTCCGCTTAATAAGGTATACATATATATTACAAAATTATGAAGATAAAGAAAAGACCAGTAAACGAATACAAAAAAATTTTGTAAAAACAAAAAAAGAATTCAAAATTTAGTTATAAAATTTTGAATTCTTTGGATAATATTACATAGTTAAAAGTCTCTTAAAGGAAAACTTTTTATGTAAGTTTCTTTTCTGTTATTAGAAAACTTCCAAATTTCAAATCTATCTATTTTTAAAGTGATTTTATTAGGATTTTTCTTTATTAAATCACAATACATATCAGTACGTTTATTATCTTTATTTGAAGAATTTACATTAGATATAGAAATTGAAAGCTCACTATCTGCAGGAATTAAATCATTAAATCCATTTAGTTCTAAAAAATCTGAAAGAGATGTTTTTATTTTTTTAATATAGCCTCTATATTCCATTTGTAATGTTAAGGAATGAAGTTGTTCTGATATAGAAACATCACTATCAAGTTCTATTTTAAATTTTTTATAAGGTTTAATTATTTTTTCTATAACTGGTGTTAATTTTTCTATGTTAGGATTTTCTAATATAGATAATGTTATGTGTGGTATTGGAGAATTTCTATATCCTTTAAATTTTTTTGAAATATTTTTTTGAATAGGGAAAATAGTTTCATAAGATTCTTTATTAAATAGTGCCACAATATAATATTTCATATTAAGTTGTTATGTTCTCCTTTCTTAAATATTTACCATAAATTAATGTGTAAAAATACATACTTTAAGATAAATTATAGCATACTAGGAAATATAAGAAAACAAATATAGAGAATTTAATTTTTTTAATTGATTAAAAAATAACAAAATATATTTAATTAAATATAGTTTATGATATAATATTCAAGATAGAAATAATTATGGGATGGGAAGTTCTCCATCTATAAATTAAGATAATGCAGAAACTTTAATAATATATAATTTACGAATAAGGGTGAATTTGATGGAAAAATTAATAATAAACGGAGGAATTCCTCTAAAAGGTTCTGTTGATATAAATGGAGCCAAAAATGCAGCAGTAGCTATTTTACCAGCTACAGTTATGGCTATGACTGGAAAGTGTGTAATTGAGAATGTACCAGACATAGAAGATGTTCATTGTCTTCAAAGAATTCTTAAATCATTAGGTTGTGCTGTAAATAAAATTAATGACAATACTTTAGAAATAGATAGTACGGATGTAAATAATTTTAATGCATGTACAGATGATGTTAGAAGAATGAGAGCCTCTTATTATTTCATAGGAGCATTACTTGCTAGATTTAAAAAAGCTAGAGTTGAATTACCTGGAGGATGTCCTATAGGGGTTAGACCAATAGACCAACATATAAAAGGTTTTGAAGCATTAGGAGCAGAAGTTACTATAGAACATGGAGCAGTTAATGTAAAGGCAGATAAGTTAGTGGGAACAAATATATTCTTTGATGTAGTTTCAGTTGGTGCAACTATGAATATTATGATTGCAGCAACTCTTGCAGAAGGCCTTACAGTATTAGAAAACGTAGCAAAAGAGCCACATATAGTTGACTTAGCAAACTTTTTAAATACTATGGGTGCAGATATAAAAGGTGCAGGAACGGATGTTATAAAGATAAATGGAGTTAAAGAGCTTAAGGGGTGTAATTATAGTGTAATACCTGATCAAATAGAAGCTGGTACATTTATGATAGCAGCAGCAGCTACTAAAGGAGATGTAACTATAAACAATGTAATTCCTAAACATTTAGAATCAATAACAGCAAAGCTAAAAGAAATGGGTGCTATTGTTGATGAAGGTGATGATAGTGTAAGAGTTACTGTAGATAAAAAGTTAAGACCAGTTAATATAAAAACAGCTCCTTATCCAGGTTTCCCAACAGATATTCAACAACCAATGTCAGCATTATTAAGTGTAGTTGAAGGAAGAAGTTTAATAAATGAAGCTATTTGGGAAAATAGACATAAACATATAGATGAACTTAGAAAGATGGGAGCAAATATTAAAGTAGAAGGAAGAGTTGCTATAATAGATGGAGTAAAAAATTTAACTGGTGCAGCTGTAAAGGCAACAGATTTAAGAGCTGGTGCAGCAGTGGTTATAGCAGGGCTTGTAGCAGATGGAAGAACAGAAATAAGCAACATAGAACATATTGATAGAGGGTACCCTCATATAGAAAGTAAATTTAGAAGTTTAGGTGCAGATATATTTAGAATTGATGTAGAGGACGAATGTGGAGGAGAATAAATGATATTTTGCTCATTATATAGTGGAAGTAGTGGAAATAGTATATTTGTATCATCTGGAAAAACTAATATACTTATAGATGCAGGTCTTCCAGGAAAAAAGATAGATGAAGCATTAAAATCTATAGATAAAGATCCTTCAAGTATAGATGGAATATTTATTACACATGAACATAGTGACCATATAAAAGGTGTTGGGATATTATCGCGTAAGTATGATATCCCAATTTATGCCAATGACAAAACCTGGAGTGCTATGGAAGCCTCTTTAGGAAAAATAAAAGAACATAATATAAAGATTATGGATAGAAGAAGCGTAGTACAAATAGGAGACTTAGATGTTAAATCTTTTGTAATTCCACATGATGCTATAGCACCTGTTGGTTATACTATTTCAAATAATGATAAAAAAGTTAGTGTAGCTACTGACTTTGGCACATTTACAGATGAAATATATAATAATATAAAAGATTCAAGAGTTATCCTACTAGAAAGCAACCATGATGTAAATATGCTTAAATATGGACCTTATCCATATACTTTAAAGCGTAGAATTTTAAGTGAAATAGGCCATTTATCAAATGAAGATTGTGGAAAAGCTATTATTGATATTGCAAAATGTGGAGAAGGAAAAAATATATTACTTGGACATTTAAGTAAAACGAATAATAATCCAGATTTAGCATTTCAAACAGCATTAAGTGCTATAGAAGAAAAGGGAATTGTACAAGGAAAAGATATAACACTTTCTATGGCAAAGCGAGATAATCCAAGTGGATATATAGAATTTTAAGTAAAAGTAAATTTTAGTAAATAATATTATTGAAAAATCGTTAACAAATTGTTATACTTTGTATGAATAAGTGAATAACTATAAGAGAAAGAGGAGAGAACTATGAGTTTATATGATAATTGGACAGACATGGTAGTAGACTATGTTAAAACAAAGGGCGAAGCAGCATTTTGGAGAGAATATTCTAAGATAGAAACAAACATATATAGAGATTTATTAGCAAAACATAAGGAAATTAAGAAAACTACAATAAAGGAATTAGCAGAAGAACAAGGAACAACAGTAGAGTTCATTATGGGATTTATTGATGGAATAAATGATAGCTTAAATAATCCTTATGAATTAGAAACATTAAGTGAAGATTCAGAATTAGTATTTGATATTAATTTAGAAAAACTATATTTTAATATGCTTGATGCAAAAGCTGAATATTTATATACTTTACCACAATGGGATGGAATTTTCTCAGAAGAAAAGAGAGAAGCTATAAAGAAAGAATATAGAGAATCTAAAATAGTTAGAAATGAAAACAAGATAGGAAGAAATGATCCTTGTCCTTGTGGAAGTGGTAAGAAATATAAAAAGTGCTGTGGAAGAAATAAATAATATAATAAAAAATTAGAACTCGCTTTTTAGTGAGTTCTTTTTAATTTAGAAATGAGGTGTATTTATGGATAAGAATGTAGAATGGGTAAATGAACAAAAAATATTAAGAACTATAAAAGCTTTAGAAGCTAATAATATAAATGGATATTTTGTAAAAGATGAAAAGGAATTAATATCTAAAATAGAAGAGTTAGTTAAAGAAGGCTCTAAGGTAACTTGTGGTGGCTCTATGAGTTTATTTGAAACTGGAGTAATGGAACATTTAAGAAGTGGTAGATATGACTTTTCAGATAGAAATAAAGAGGGATTAACACCAGAGGAAGTAATTAATATTTATAAAAGTGCATTCTTTTCAGATGCATATTTTACAAGCAGTAATGCTGTAACTGAAAAGGGTGAATTATATAATGTTGATGGTAATGGAAATCGTGTTGCAGCTATGTTATATGGGCCAGAAAAGGTAATTGTGGTATGTGGAGTAAATAAGATAGTAAAAGATGTTGAAGAAGCTATAAATAGAAATAAAAGAATAAGTGCACCTATAAATGCAAAAAGATTAAATAAGAAAACACCTTGCACAAAAATAGGGACTTGTATGGATTGTAGCAGTAATGAAAGAATATGTAATGAATATACCTTAATAAGAAGACAAGGAAGAAAAGATAGAATTCATGTAATATTTTTAAATAAAGAAATAGGATATTAATATTTTCCTTAGTATCAAAAATAAAATAAATTAATACATATATACTATAAACTTCTGTGATAAGAGGTGTATATATGTTTCCTTTTAATTTTAATAATAATAACAAAAGTAATGTAAATTTTTTTGATAGCTTATTTAATGATAATTTTATAGAAAATATGGTTGACCAATTATTATCTAGTGATATTGTAAATAACTTAACAGAAGAAATTCTTAAAGAAGATGATTATGATATAGAACTTAAAGATTTTGGAGACTATTATTTAATAAAAGGCTATCTTCCAGGGCTTACAGCAAAGGATATAAGCATTGACTTTGAAAAAAACAAAGCTATACTTACAATAAAAAGAAAAAAGGTTTATTCTAATGAAAACAACACCATTGTTACAGTTATAAAAGGTACTGGAGATTGGGTAAAAAATTTTTATATAGAAGAAGTAGATGTAACAAAAATGAAAGCGTCATTTGATGATAATATGCTTTTATTAACACTACCTAAATTAAAGAGAATAGAAGGATTAAGTGACAATTCTGTAATTATAGATGTTGATGACTATATAGAAGAATAAACCTAAAGGGATGTCTTAATATATTTAAGGACAGCCCTATTTTTTTGCAAATTATTCAGATTCCTCCCATCCAATTAATTGCCTTTCTAACAATTCATAGTCATAATCTCTACCTTTAAAGTTATTAAAACCTTTATAATTAATTTCAGCATTTTTTATAGGTTCATTAAATTCACCAGGAGAAACTAAAGTTATCATAAATCCTACTAAACTTTTTTTTAAAGTTTGAGTTTTAGAATAATTATATACTTTTTCTATTAAGTCTAAATCACCATGTGCAAACTTATATATTGATTTTGCTTCAGAAAAAGAAACTTTATTTTCCATTATATCTAAAACCTTATTAATATCTTTTGTATTTTCTTCAATTGATGATTTAGTTTCATCATTAGAAATGTTTGTATTATTGTAAATATAAAATTTTATTGAAGTTACCTTTCTTCCTGTTTTTATTTCTTCAAAATCAAATGATATATCTGTTTTTTCTTTAAGTTCTTTTTGAGCTGGGATAATAATTCTATTTTTAACATTTTGATAAACTGAATAGGACTTTTCAACAGCACCTATTATTTTTTTTAATTCTTCTAAGTTAGTTTCCCAATGTTTTTTAAATTGATAAGATTTTAGAATTTCATATAATCTTAATGAATATTTACTTTTAAGAGATAATATATTTTCTAGTTTATAGCTAGTATAAAGTTTTTTTAATTGTAGTAAATAAGGTTTTAAAGAGGAATCAAATTTTAAGATAACAAGTCCTTCACCTACTTTATATCTTGCACTACTTAACCAAGATAACTGAACAATATCCTTTCCTTCTTTTATCTCAAATACCTTTTTCATTAAGTCTTTTGTTATTCTAGGAACTTCAGTATATTTTGTTTGACTTTCAACTCCTAAAAGTTCCATAAAATCTTTAATTTTAAATTCATATTCTTTAAATTCTTCATCATTTGGTTGTACCATACTAGCTAATGTAAGTATTAGCTTTTGCTCTTGTAAACTTAAATTATAGCTAGCAGTTATTAGAGTATTTGCTTTGGTTACTAGATAATTTTTTTTCAATTTTTATAAACCTCCGTGGGTATTATAGCATAGAAAAAATACTAATACAAATAAAAAAGACATGTATTATTTTAACTTTATATACATTTTAGACTCCGCAAATGTATTAATAGACTCCGCAAATGTATTAGTTAACTCCGCAAAAGCATTAATAAACTCCATAAAAGTATTAGTTAACTCCGTAAAAGTATTAATAAACTCTGTAAAAGTATTAGTTAACTCCGCAAATGTATTAATAAACTCCGTAAAAGTATTATTAAAAATTTTTAAGTTAGTAATCATGCTAGTTTTATATATTCCTAAACATATAAAACATATAAATATATAAAATAATTCTAAAACAACAACAGAGATATTAGGTTGTTGTTTTAGAATGGTATAAGGTATACTAAAATAAGTAGTAATAACTTACAATAAATACATAATAGAACTTAAAATATGGTGAGGAGAAGAATACCACGAAAGAAGCTTAAAACAACTAGCTGACTATTTTGATATTAACAATCAAAAAAATGGATATTCATTAGTATTTAATTTTAATGAGAATAAGGACTACAAAAAAGAAGAATTAATTGTTGAAGGAAAAGAAATATTTAAAGTGTTTGTTTAAAGATGGAGGATTTTTATGAATATAAGTGTAATTGCAGTAGGAAAACTAAAAGAAAAATATTTAAAAATGGCTATAGATGAATACTCAAAAAGACTAAGCAGATATTGCAAGTTAGAAATAATAGAATTAACAGACGAAAAAACACCAGATAATGCATCAGAAAAAGAAGAGATACAAATAAAAGAAAAAGAAGGCAAGTTAATACTATCAAAAATTAAAGATAACTCTTATGTTGTAGCTATGGACTTAAAAGGAAAACACCTTACATCAGAAGAATTTTCAAAGTTCATATCAAACTGTGGAGTTATGGGAAACTCTAACATTGTATTTGTGATTGGTGGAAGTTTAGGACTTTCAGAAGAAGTAATAAAAAGAGCAAATTACAAACTATGCTTTTCAAAAATGACATTTCCACATCAATTATTTAGAGTTATGCTACTTGAACAAATTTATAGAGGATTTAGAATTATGAATAATGAACCGTACCATAAGTAAATGCGGTTTTTTGCTATGAATAAAAAGAACTTTAGTAATTTATTTTACTAAGGTTCTTTTTATTTTTTAAGTGACAAAGGTTGTCTATATAAAAGTGAAATAATAAAGGCATAAAGATTAAGGAGGTAAAGAATATGAATGTTTTTGATGTTGGCGGAATAGTTAGCCTTATAGCTACAATAATATCAGCTATAATAGGTACAGCTTTATTTAAGTTATTGAATGAGTTATTTGAAATTGCATATTGGGGTGGGTTTAAGGCTATAATTGCTGAGTGGTTTAGTTGCTTTTTTGTAGGGGCATTTATAGTTAATTTAGTTTTTGGATTAATATCAGGTGTAGTTTCTGTATTATGGTTTTTAATAAAAATAGCTTTAATTATAGCAGTAGTAGGTGGAGTAGGATATTTTATATACACTAAAGTTAAAGAAAGAAAAAATCTATCAAGTGAAAATAAAGAAGAGGTTACAAAAGAAACTGAATAATATACTTATTTTAAGCTCTGATTATCATTAAAAGTTAGTGATATTTAGGGCTTTCTAAATAATAAAAAGAAGGTGCTTGTAATGGATATTTTTAAGGATAATAATATAAGGAGATGTCCTTTTTGTGGCAGAAAAATGAAAAGGTTCATTCCTATTGTAACCATACCAGATGAAGAGGATTTTAAGAGTAAAGTCTTATCAAAAATAGAACATATAATAAATAAGGAAAGGCAAGAAACTATTTTAGAAACTTTAGATAAAATAATTAAAGATTGAAGGAATGAAAAAGATGCAGATAGAAAAGAATAAAATTTATAGGATAATAGAGCTATATCAAAGGTTTAATAATGGTGAAGCAATGTCTAAGAAGAAAATATCCTATGAATATGGAGTAGATTTAAGGACTGTTCAAAGATATATTAAAGAATTAAATGACTTTTTTGAAGAACATGATAAAAATAATAATGAACCTATAAGAAAGATAGAATATAATTCAAAGAAAAGTGTTTATGAACTTGTGAATAGAAATTCTGAAAGTAATCTTAGTGATGGTGATATACTTGCAATATGTAAGATAATATTGGAATCAAGAGCTTTTTCAAAAAGTGAAATGGAAAGAATAATTAACACTCTTACAGCTAAATTTAACAATGATAAGTTGATGAAGAATGCTTTAATAAATGAGGAATTTAATTATGAAGAATTAAGGCATAATAAGAATAAAAAATGTGGTAAAACTCTTAGTAATTTTCTTTGGGATATTAATAAAAGCATAGCAGAAAGAAAAATTATTGAAGCTGTCTATACTAGAAAGGATAACCAAACAAGGTCTGTAAGATTAAAGCCATTAGCAATAGTTTTTAATGAGTATTATTTTTATTTAATGGCTCAAAATGCTGATAATGGAGATGATTATATATATTCATTTAGAGTAGATAGGTTTAAAGAATATAAAGTTACTAATGAAGAGTTTAAAATTGATTATAAAGATAAATTTAAAGAAGGGGAATTTAGAAAGAAAATTCACTTTATGTATAAAGGGGAACTTACCCATATACAATTTAAATTTTGGGGAGATTCTTTAGAAGCTGTTCTTGATAGAATTCCAACAGCAGAAATTATTGGCTGGGATGGAGATAAAGCTATTGTTGAAGGAGAAGTTTATAGTAAAGGTGCTATAATGTGGCTTCTTAGTCAAATGGAGTTTTTAGAAGTTATTAGACCAAAAAGTTTAAGAAAAGTAATGAAAGAAAAGATTGAAAAAATGTATAATATATATAAGGAATAATAAAAAGATAAAAGAAAAATAAAAAGTAAATTAGAAACATACCAGAAAAACTTTCAAGAAAGTATAAAAATTAAAAAAGAAAGGAGAAATTGCTACTTAAAATGTAAAAAGCAGTTTTTTTGAAAACTTAAATATAAAAGGTGGAATTTGTAAATATAAGTGAGAAATATTTGTCTATATTTTGAGTAGTAAGAAAATATAAATGAAAATCAATATATTAATTGTTGAAGATGAAAAAGAAATAAGGGAAGGTGTAAGTGAATATCTATCAGAGGTTGGATATAATATTATAAGTGCAGAAGATGGATTGCAAGCAATAGAATTATTTGAGAATAATAAAATTGATTTAGTAATTTTAGATATAATGCTTCCAAAAGCTAATGGTTTTGTTGTTTTAAATAAAATTAGGCAAGAAAGCAATGTTCCAGTAGTTATGTTAACAGCAATGAGTGATGATTATACTCAAATTATGAGTTTTGATGAAGAAGCAGATGATTATATTACAAAGCCATTTTCAATAATAGTTTTACATAAAAGAATAGAAGCACTTCTTAGGAGAGGAACTAAAGTTGCTGAAAATAAAAAGAAGTGGTGTCATGGAGATATAGAAATTAATTTTGAAGGATATTCAGCAAGAAAAAATGGCCAAAATATTGATTTAAAACCTAAGGAAATAAAATTAATAGAGTTATTATTAAAATATAAGGGAAAAGTTTTAACAAGAGCACAAATCTTAGATAATTTATGGAGTATTGAAGAAGCACCAAATGATAGAGTTATTGATGTATATATTAAAAATATAAGAAAAAAGTTGTTATTAGATTGCATAGTTACAGTTAAGGGAATTGGATATAAATTTGAGGAGTAATAATGAGTAAGTTAAAGTTATTTTCAAAAACATATATATTTACAATGGTCATAATAAGCATAATAATTTTAATTTCAAATGGTTTAATTTATTTAGCGTTACCTAAGGTATATGTGAATAATAAGCAAAAGGAAGCTGATAAAATTATTAAAGATTTAATTGAGCAAGTGAATAAATCTGAAAATAAGGAATCTTTTAATATAGCCAAGAATTTTGCTGAAAAATATAATATTCAAGTTTTACTTACTATAGGGGAGGAAAAGAAGGTATTTCAAGGTTCCCATAAAGTAGATATATATGTTAATAAAGATGAAATTACAGAAGATTCTTTAATAATTCCTAATTTAAGTGGTGAAAATATTGTAGAAAGTTTTGATTATGAAAATGGAGAAAGATTAGGTCAATATATTAATATAAATAATTTATCAATAATAAAAAGTAAGGATTTTAAAAAAAGGAACAATATAAGTGGCAGTGTTGAAATAGTAATGGATTTAGAATCATTCACAGAAACAAGAAATATTATATTAAAAATATTCCCATATTCTATTTTTATAAGCTTATTCATAGCTCTTATTGCATCATATATATATGCAAGAAAAATTACAACGCCAATAAAAGAAATTTGTGATGTTACAAAAAAAATGGAGAATTTAAATAAAGAAGCCTTTTGTAAAGTAAAAACTGAAGATGAAATAGGAATGTTAGCAACTAATATAAATAGTTTATATGAAAATCTGTTAGATACAATTGTATCATTAGAAGAGGAAATAAAAAATGTAAGTGAATCTGAAAAAATTAAAGTAGATTTTTTAAGAAGTGCATCGCATGAACTTAAAACACCTTTAATGAGTATAAATATAATGATTGAAAATATGTTATATGATATAGGAAAATACAAAAATCATTATATATATCTAGAAAAATGTAGGAATATAGTTAATGAATTAAGTAAAATGGTTCAAGAAATTTTAGATACTTCAAAAATCAATATAATAAATAATAAAAATCTAAGTGTATTAGATTTAAGGAAATTGATAGAAAAGAACATAGAACCATATAAATTAATAGCTAAGTCAAAAAAAATTAATATTGTAATGAACTTAGAGGAGTCTTTCAATATTAAAGTAAATGAAAAATTATTTACTAAAGCAATTTCTAATATTATTTCTAATGCAGTAAATTATACTGATGAGGGAAAGGAAATAAGAATATATATAAAAGATAAAAAACTTATTATAGAAAATGATTGTAAGCCAATCTCAAAAGAAAATTTAGCACATATTTTTGAGGCGTTTTATAGAGTGGATTTTGATAGGAATAAGAGTAGTGGAGGTAATGGATTAGGGTTATATATTGTTCAACAAATTTTAAATATTTATAATTTAGATTATTCTTTTAAATCAATATTAACTGGTATGAGTTTTGAAATTGATTTTATTTAATAGTTTTATAAAATTAATTTTTTAATTTCATAAATATTTCATATTAGATTGATAGAATACATTTAAGCTAATAAATAGGGAGGACATAAATATGAATATATTTAAAAGAGCAATATTATACATAACAAGAAAAAAAATAAAAAGCATTATTATGCTATTTATATTGTTTGGAATAGCAACAGCAGTTTTAAGTGGAATTTCAGTTAAAAAGGCAGCCAATATAGCAAGACAAAATTCAAATAAGGATATGGCAAATACTTTTGAATTACAAGCTAATCTTGCTAGTAATTTTGAAGGGACAATTCCAGAAAATTTAATTAATAAGGTTTCAAAGGTGGAAGGTATTAAGAATTATGATGGTGCAATTCAGGGAGTTGGTTTAGATTTAGAAAATATAAATTATATAAAACCTGAAAAAAATGTGGTTCAATACAATGATGATAATAAATACGAAAAACTTTTTTCTGTAGAAGCACATGAAAATTCAGAATATGATATTAAGTTCATAAGTAAATCATTAAAATTAGTTGATGGTAGACATATTGTTTCTACTGATAAAAATAAGGTATTAATTCACAAGGACTTAGCAGAATTAAATAATTTAAAGGTTGGTGATACTATAAAAGCAAAAAAGAGTGTTGCCGATTTCAATGCTTCAACTTCATCTAAAAGTGATTATGACCTTGAGATTGTAGGTATTTTTGAAAGTGAAAATACTGAAAGAGCAGGGCACAAATTAGAAATGCCTGAAAATCTTTTAATTACTGATATAGATACTATTAAAACTTTATATGGATATTCAGATGGAAATATAAAATATACAAATGCCACTTTCAATACAAAGAGTCAAGTAGATAAAGTAATATCAAAAGTTAAATATATTCCTAGTAACTGGAATAATTATACAATAGTAAAAAGTGAAGATACATTTTTAGCATTATCTAAGTCTTTTGATTCCTTAGATAAGATTATAAATATGGTTTTGATTGGAGCGATAATAGCAGGAGTAATAATACTTTCTTTAGTGTTAGCATTTTGGATTCAAGGAAGAATTCATGAAACAGGTATATTACTTTCAATAGGGATTTCAAAGTTTAATATTATTTCTCAATATATAATTGAATTATTACTTATAAGTATATTAGCTTTTGGAGGTTCGTATTTCTCAAGTAAGCTAATTTCACAAAATATAGGGAACACACTAGTTCAGCAAGCAGGTAAACAAGCTATTCAAGATGTTCAAAGTGGATTTGGAGGGTTTTCATTAGGAAATGATGTTAATAGTTCTTTAGCAACCCATACAGTAGATGAAATAGATGTAAAAGTAGAATTTAGAGAATTAGTTTATGTATATGTTATAGGAACAGTAATTATTATACTTTCAGTAATAGCCTCATCTATATCAATAATTAGATTAAAACCAAAAGAAATATTATCAAAAATGAGCTAGGAGGAATAGAAATGTCAATTTTAGCATTAAATAAAGTTAATTATTCATATAAAAATGGGAAAAAAATTCTAAGTGATATAAGTATGGAATTTGAAAAGAAAAAATTCTATGCTATTTTAGGAACCTCTGGTTCAGGAAAAACAACATTATTATCATTGCTAGCTGGATTAGATGAACCTAAAAGTGGGGAAATATTGTATAATAATGAAAATATAAAAATAAAGGGATATGAGAATCATAGAAAAAATAATATTTCATTAATTTTCCAAAATTACAATTTAATTGATTATATGACACCTTTAGAAAATTTAAAAATAGTTTGCCCTAAGGCGAATAAGGAAATTTTAAACAATTTAGGCTTAGCTGATGATGAAATTAATAGAAATGTATTACAATTATCAGGAGGACAGCAACAACGTGTTGCCATTGCAAGAACACTTGTTACAGATTCACCAGTAATATTAGCAGATGAGCCAACAGGAAATTTAGATAGTGACACAGCAGATGAAATTATAGAAATATTGAAAACAAGCTCCCATAAACATGAAAAGTGTGTAATAGTAGTCACTCATAGCAAGGAACTGGCTAAAAAGGCAGATATTGTACTTATATTAAAAAATAAAAAATTAACACAAATAAATCTATAAAGATTAATATTAATATGTATTTATACATTATAAATTACATAAAGAAGAACCTTAGTAAGTTATTTTACTAAGGTTCTTTTTGTGTAAAATATTTTCTACAAAAAACAATAAGGTTATATTATGTTTATATTTATTATTTTACAAATTTGCAAAAACATTTATTAAAGAGTAATCCATATACAGCTCCTAAAGCATTATTAAATATTCTATAAAATATGGCTGCTGGAAAACCTAAGATAGTTGAGGCAATAGCTATAGCTCCAAAGGTATTGAAAACTGATTGAAAACCATAAGTTGCAGAAAGGCCTACTCCTATCCCTCCCAAAATACCAATGTTCTCATACATAAATTTAGGGCAATAAGTAAAGATTATAAATACAAGTAATGCACCAAAAATATTGCCTAAAATTCTTGATTTTGCTTTTTCTCTTTTGCCTGTTGGAAATGGGCTAATTATAGACATAACAGCAATTCCTACCCACATAGCTCTTGGAAGATGAATTAATCTTGCAATAAATAAAATAGAAGATATAGCAATGGTAAGAGATAATTGCCATTTTGTTCTATGAGATTTAATATCAAATTCTTGAATAAAACTTGATAAGCTTGATTTGTGTTCCTTTTTTCTATGTTTTACATAATATATTATTCCAGTAATTATAATGCCTACAGCAAGTCCTTCTAGTCTTTTAATATATAAAGTGCCTGAAACATCATAACCATATAATAATAAGTAACCTAAGACTAAAGTAGAATGATTACACATCTTTACATTATGACATCCTAAAAACATTAATAAAAAAATGCATATAGTATTAACTATTAATTCAACAAAGATATTACTAATGTTACTTAGTCTTGGACCAAAGGCTAAAATGGCAAAGATAGCTATTAAAGAAGGAATAGCATGGGAAGTTTTAATTGATAAATCTATATTTCTAAATACTAAAACAAAAAGTAAAACAACTACACCAACAACACTGTTAGAGTTTCCAAAAATTTTGCTATAACCAATTACAAATGCCATACAAAATATCATAGTTAAAAAAATCTTAAACAAATAAATAGCAATATGTTTAAATTTTTCTTTGTTATTTTGTGTATTTCTAATAAGTTCCTTAGAACCAGCTTGATTTAACTGTAATTCTTGATAAAATGTCATAAAAAATTCCTCCTTACGAAATATATGATTTTTAGGTATGCAAAAAGGGATTATACTCTCTAAAAAATAGATTGTCAATGAAATGGTTAATTGTTGTAATATTTGTATGGGGATATTTTTTAGATTAATGTTGTATATTTAATCTTAAATAAAAGAAAAAGTATATTTTTGCTAATAAATATAGCTAAAATAAATAAAATTAATAAATATATATAAAAAATTAGTATTTACTTATTAAATTTCATATATTATAATAAGTAAAAAATAAGGAGAATAAGTTAATGCAGTATAAACCTTTATCAAGTATATTTTATAGTAATAATAATGAATATTTAAAAATATATACAAACAGATATAATAGTGAATCAACTTATAGATTTGATTTTAAAATAAAAGAAAATAATGCTTTTTTAATAATTAATAATGATATATTAAAGGGAATAGAATCTATTTATAAACTTAATTGTGATTTATTAAAAAAGGTGCATAGAGTTCCTTTAATTGCACTAAAGCAATACAGAAAAAAGTGTCTTGTTGATGAAATAAAAATAACTAATGAAATTGAAGGAGTAAATAGCACTAGAAAAGAAATAAATGATATATTAAATAGTAAGGTAGAAAATAATAAAAATACAAGGTTATATGGATTAGTTAAAAAATATGATTTGTTAGAAGAAGAGGAAATAAAACTTAATTGTTGTGAAGACATAAGAGAATTATATAATGAATTAGTATTAAAAGAAGTCATTGAAGAAGATTCAAAAAATAAACCTGATGGAAAAATTTTTAGAAAAGAAGAAGTTTATGTACAAAATCCTACTGGAAAGATAATTCATAGTGGAGTATATCCTGAAGAAAATATAATTTTTAATATGACTAAGGGTCTAAATATTTTAAATAATGATGAGTATGATTACATGATAAGAATAGCAGTCTTTCATTATATATTTGGGTATATACATCCTTTTTATGATGGAAATGGTAGAACTAGTAGATTTATTAGTAGTTATTTATTATCTAAAAATTTGCACCCTTTAGTATCATATAAATTAGCTTCAACAATAAAGGAAAATCTAAATTCTTATTATAAAAGTTTTAAAGAAACTAATGATGAAAAAAACAAAGGAGATTTAACTATTTTTGTGATGAAGTTTTTTGACATATTAATTAAATCTTTAATGGAATTGTGTGATTCATTAGATGAAGGATATAATAAACTTAATTATTTTACAAATATATCAGAAAAAATGTGTGTTGGAGATAGTAGAAAGTTTAAAGTGTTATTTATACTTATTCAAAACACCTTATTTGGAGATGAAGGATTAGATATAGATGATTTAAGTTCTATTTGTAAAATTGGAAAGTCTAAAATTAGAAGTTCTTTAAAGGAACTAGAAGAAAATAATATATTATATATAACCAAGGATGGAAGAAAAAATTTATATGATATAAATCTTAATTATATGAGTAATTTAAATGAAAACATAAAAAAGAAGCATTTGTAAATGATGCTTCTTTTTTTGTTTAAAAATATTTTTTTATAATGAGAATAAACCTAATACACTTGCAATAGAACTTATAAGTATAATTAAAATACAAATAGGAGCTAAATATTTTAAGAAGAAGTTGTATAGTTTTTTTCTACGAAAGTTTGAAGATACTTCAACTTCCTCTGCAATTTTCTTAAATCCTACTATTTTAATAATAAGAATACAAGTTGAAAGAGCAGCTATTGGCATCATAATTGAATTTGTTAAGAAATCAAAGAAGTCTAAAAATGACATTCCAAAGATTTTTACAAAGTCTAAAACACCATATCCTAGTGATGAGGCAGAACCAATAACAAGCATAACTACAACCATTAAAAGAGAACTTTTTTTACGGCTCAATTTTAATTCATCTGAAATTGTAGCAACACTAGCTTCCATAATAGAAATTGCACTAGTTAAAGCTGCAAGTAAAACAAGTAAGAAGAAAATAATACCAGCTAAAGTTCCAACTCCCATACTTGCAAAAGTTTTAGGTAATGTAATAAACATAAGTGAAGGACCAGCTTGTAATGTATTAGGGTCTCCACCAGAAAAAGCAAATACAGCTGGAATTATCATCATACCTGCTAAAAGAGCAATTCCTGTATCGAATATTTCTATTTGTGTTGTTGATTTTTCAATATCTACATCTTTACCAATATAAGAGCCATAGGTATATAAAACTCCCATTGCAATTGATAGTGAATAAAACATTTGTCCCATAGCTGCAACTACAGTCATCCAAGAGAAATTTTTAAAGTTTGGAATAAGAAAATACTTAACTCCTTCTAATGCTCCAGGACGTGTTACAGAGTATATAGTAACAAAAATAGCAAGGACTATAAGTAATGGCATTGTAAGTTTAGAAACAAGTTCCACTCCTTGCTTAACACCAGCAGCAATAACTAAAAAGACAATTAATGAAAATATTATAAACCAAAACTCCACACTTCCAGAAGATGAAAGGAAGTTTGAAAAATAATCATCTCCAGCTAATACTTGCACGTTTCCTTTTATGTACTCTATTAGGTATTTAACTACCCATCCACCAATTACACAGTAATAAGGGACTATAAGCATAGGAACAACAGCATTAACCCAACCACCAAATTTAAATGGAAAGCTTTTTCCAAAGACATTAAATGCCCCAACTGGACCTTTACCTGTCATACGTCCTAATGCAGTTTCTGAAATAATTAGTACATATCCAAAAGTAACTGTAAGAATTAGATATACTAATAAAAACATACCTCCACCATATTTTGCAGCAAGGTATGGAAAACGCCAAATGTTACCAAGACCAACAGCAGAACCAGCAACAGCTAGAACATAGCCAATACGACTAGAAAAACTTCCACGTGAAGAATCCATGTCATTTAAATGTTTTTCTGACGAAATTTTCTTCATATTTTTCCTCCTTAATATATAGTAATACTTTCTTAGATTATCATTGAATTTACATAAATTCAAGCAACAAGTGTAAATAGTATCATATTTTCTTTTTTCTAAAGGCAAGAGGAGTTTTTCCATGAACCTTTTTAAACATTTTTATAAAGTTTGCACTATGGTTATAGCCAACTTTTTGAGCTATTTCATCAATACTTAAGTCCGTAGTAGATAACAAATTTTCAGCTACTGTCATTCTAACAGAAGTAGTGTATTGTCTTATAGACATATGGTATTTTGCTGAAAAACCTGCCTTTAACTTTTGTTCATTTAAAAAGACCATTTTACTTAAAGCATTAATTGTTGGAGGATGAAAAAATTCTTTAGTTAGTATATCATAAGCTTTTTGTATTGAATTTATATCTGAAATTGTTAAAGCAACATATCTATCTTTTCCTATTTTAATATTTCCATAATCTAATTGAGTATTAAAAACATTTTCTGGAGAATGTAATATTTCTTTATTAATTAAAGCAATAGATTCTAAAATTTTACTTTCTAAATATAGAGGAGTTAATTCCTCTCTTTCTGCAAGATTTCTAAGGTCTTGAATAATTTTAGCTATCTCAAGAGGAAGGTAATGATAGGTATAATTAGTAATAAAATTAGTAAAATCTAATGAATTTGGAAAATTAGGAAGTATAACTTCATCAAAATATTTTCTATAAATAGTTATTTCTGTTCCATGAAAATGTTGCCCTTTTTTCCAGGATTGAGTTCCCTTTAATCCTTTTTCACTTACAAAAAATGAAGAGGGACTAAAAGAAGAAATGGCACTATCTTTAATTTCAAATTTAGTGTTTCCAGTATAAACAGTTCCAAATTTTATTAATTCTTCATTGTGTTCAAAAGAAATTGAAAAATTTGAAGGAATGGTATAATCCCCAATACCAAAATCATAATAACCTTTTCTAGAATATTTAATAAGATAGCCAAGCTCTTTTCTATTTTTATTTTCATATAAGATGTAATTTCCTTTGTTGTATGGCTTAAAAGTCAATTTTTTCAAAACTTTTTCTTTAAAATCTTTTGTACTTTTTGCAATCATAAAGCTTTTCCTTTCTTAAAAACATAAAATTTTAGATTTAAATGATTTATATTTACAAATACTAAAAATATCTTCTTGTAATTATTATAACAAAAATAATTTTAATAGATGATAAAATTATTAAATTAGGTGCAAATGTTGAAATGATAATCATTATCATATAAAATCTGAAAGGATGAAAAAGTAAAAAAATATATGGAGGAAATTTATGTCATGAAAAAAAGAAATTTGTTTAAAATGTTAACTGTAGTTTGTGTTGCAGGAATAATGCTTATAGGTTGTGGAAATAGTAAAAATACAGAGGATACATCAAAAAAATCTACTGTAACAGTTACTGATGTAAAAGGAGAAGTTGAAATACCAGAAGAGCCTGAAAGAATTGTAGATTTAAGTGGTAATAGTGATATTTTATCAATTTTAGGATATAAGGTTATAGGAACAGCAAATAGTGATGCTTATGATTATACTAAGTTCCCAAAATACTTAGAAGATACATTAAAGGGAGCTGAAATTTTAGGTTATAGTATGCAAGACACTATGGATATAGAGCAAGTTATGAATTTAAATCCTGATTTAATTATAATATCAACAGTTCAAGAAAAAATGTATGACCAATTAAGTGAAATTGCTCCAACAGTTATGATTCAATTAGAAGCTTTAAATTGGAAAGATGATGTTAAAAGTTTTGCAAAAGTATTTAATAAAGAAGATGTAGCAGAAAAGTGGTTAAAAGCTTATGAAGAAAAAGCTAAAGAAGCTGGAGATAAAATTAAGGCTGAGTATGGAGAAAATACAACTTACCTTTCATTTTTAGCAAGTGGTGGACAGTTCTTTATATTTGATGGAGCTGGTTTTGGAAGTGTTTTATATGAAGATATGGGACTTAGCAAGCCTAAAGGAATGCCAGAACAAAGCAATATAAGTCTTCCAGTAGTTACATATGAAGGATTAGCTGCAATAGATACAGATTATATATTCTTAATAACAACTGATGAAGATTATACACAACTTGAAAGTAATGCAATTTGGAACAGTTTACCTGCAGTTAAAGAAGGAAAGGTAGTGAAATTAGGAGCCTCACCATACTTTAATCAAGGTTATAGTTCAATAGGAAGAGATTTATTATTAGATGAAATAGGTGAAATGTTAAATGAAACAAAGTAATAAACATTTATTAATATTTGTGATTTTTAGTTTGTTACTTCTAATTATAGGACTGGTTCTAGCTATAAGGCTAGGATCCGTCCATATTACTTTTAGAGACATTTTTAATAGTATATTTAATTATAGTGAAACACTAGAACTTATGCTGGTTAGAGATGTACGTATTCCAAGAGCACTTTCTGTACTTATGACAGGAGGAATATTAGGAGTAACAGGAGCAATGATTCAAGGGGTTACAAGAAATCCAATAGCTGAACCTTCTATACTTGGAGTAAGTCAAGGAGCAACTTTAGTAATAGCAATATTTTATGCAACAGGAATTGTAATAACAACAAAAAATGTAATGATAGCATCTTTTATAGGAGCATTTTTATCAGGAATTATAGTTTTAGGATTTATATCAAAAAAAGCCAATAATAATTCTATTACCAAAATACTTTTAGCAGGAACTGCTATGAGCACATTTTTCATTTCATTAACAACAATAATAGGACTTTTATCAAACCAGTCTCAAATGATAGCTTTTTGGGTTTCTGGAGGATTTAGAAATGCTAGTTGGTCAGACTTTCTTCTTGTTTTTATTATTGGAACAATAGGGTTTTTAATAGCAATTTTATTATCACCAAAAATAAATATATTAAATCTTGGAGATGATGTTTGTATAGGTCTTGGAGAAAGCCCAGAGAAAATAAGATTCATTACTCTTATGGTTATGATACCAATGTGTGCAGCTGCTGTAGCCGTTGGAAAAAATATAGCTTTTGTAGGGCTTATAGTTCCACAAGTAGTCAAAAAAATATTAGGTGAAGATTATAGAAAAAATATTCCATGTTCATTTTTACTTGGAGCCGTTCTTTTAACCTTTGCAGATATTTTAGCTAGAATGTTATTTAATCCATATGAAACTCCAATTGGAGTTTTTACAGCAATTATAGGAGTACCATTTTTTATTTTGGCAGCTAGAAAGGAGAGAGGTTAATGAAAAAAAATAAATTTAAAATAATTATAATAATTTTAGTAGCCTTATTAATTATCTCCTTTGGAGTTACATTGTGTTGGGGAACTTATAAAGTTTCACCTTTAGAAGTTATAAATACTCTTTTAGGAAAAGGAACTAGGCTTCAAAATACAGCAATATTAAATATTAGACTTCCAAGACTTTTAGTAGGAATTGCAGTTGGCGTTGCATTATCAACAGCAGGTGCAATTCTTCAAACTATAACTAAAAATGATTTAGCTGATACAGGAATAATAGGAATAAATGCTGGGGCGGCAGTTATGGCAGTTATTTTTATTACATATTCTACAGGAAACTATTATAACAAGCTTGGAGAATTTTCAATTTTTGTATTACCATTTATGGCTATAATAGGAGCTGCAATTACTTCATTTATTATATACATACTGTGTAGCAAAGGTGGAATAATGAGACCTAAAAGGCTTTTATTAATAGGAATTGCACTAAATGCAGGATTAAATGCTTTTATAACATTCTTTACTTCTAGAGGAGGGGTTGGAGATTATAATAGGGTTTTAGTATGGACGTCAGGAAGTCTTTGGGGTTCTGGATGGAATTATGCAAAGGTAATTATTCCTATAGTAACAATAATGTTTATTATAGTCTTATTAAATCATAAGAAATTAGACATTTTAAATTTATCAGATGAGCTTGCTATTTCTTTAGGGTTAAATATTCAAAAGGAAAGAAAGAAATTTTTAAGTTTAGCAGTTATATTATCAGGAACAGCTACAGCTTTTGCAGGAAATATTGGATTTTTAGGGCTTATATCTCCTCATATTGCAAGAAAATTGGTGGGTTCTTATCATAAGAATTTTGTACCAGTTTCAGCAATGATAAGTGTAATAATAATTCTTATTGCTGATGGAGTTTCAAGAAATTTATTTTCACCAATTGAAATTCCTGTTGGAATAACAGTATCAATATTTGGAGTACCATATTTTATTTATTTAATGATGAAGGAGAAATAATGATGGAAGCTATTAGTGTAGAAAAATTATATGTATCCTATGAAAATAATACAATAATTGAAAATATGAGTTTATCAATACCTAAAGGAAAGATAAGTATAATTATTGGAGCAAATGGATGTGGAAAATCAACACTTTTAAAAACAATATCAAGAATTAATAAACCTAAGGCGGGAGAAATCTTTATAAATAATAAGAATTTAAATAAGATAAAGGAAAAGGATATAGCAAAGGAAGTAGCATTTCTTCCTCAAGGACCTGTTTGTCCTAGTGGTCTTACAGTAAGAGAATTAGTAGCCTTTGGAAGATTTCCTTATCAAAAACTTATAGGTGGACTTAATAGTCATGATAAAAAAGTTATAGATTGGGCAATTAAAGAAACTGGACTTAGTGAATTTACAGATAGAGAAATTGAAAATTTATCTGGAGGACAAAGGCAAAGAGCTTGGATAGCTATGACTTTAGCTCAAGAAACAGAAATAATAATGCTAGATGAACCTACAACCTATTTAGATATGTCCTATCAATTAGAAGTTTTAGAAGTTCTTCAAAAGCTTAATAGAGAGAAAAATATTACAGTAGTTATAGTTCTTCATGAACTTAATAATGCTTGTAGATTTGCAGATAATATTATTGGACTTAAAAAGGGAAAAATTATTTGTGAAGGAAGACCAATAGATGTAATTAATAAAGAAAATTTAAAAGAAATTTATGGTATAGATGCTAACTTAAAATATAGTGAAAATGGAGAATATCCAATATGTACAGAATATGAACTTTTTAGAGGGAATCATGAAAAATAAAAACTTTATAATAATAGTTTTAGGGCAGATTATTTCACTATTTGGGAACTCAATACAAAGATTTAGTATGTCTTTATATCTATTACAATTTACAGGTAGTACAGCTACCTTTGCTAATATATTAGCAATCTCTACTATACCATATATAATATTTGCACCAATTGCAGGAAAGCTTTCAGATAGTGTAAGCAAGAAAAAAATAATGGTATATTTAGATTTCTTTTGTGCAATATTAATAGGTGGCTACGCTTTTGTATTATTAAGAGAAAAGGATAGTACCTTAATAATTGGAGTAGTTATGTTTATGCTATCAATATGTTATACATTATATGGACCAGCAGTAACAGCTTCAATTCCTCAAATGGTAGAAGAAGATAAACTTACTTCAGCTAATGGAATAATAAATCAAATTAATTCCATTGTAAACTTTTTAGGACCAATACTTGCAGGGATTCTTTATGGACTACTTGGAATAAAATTAATAGTAATAATAAATGCAATAAGCTTTTTAATTTCTGCAATAATAGAACTATTTATAGATATAAAAGATATAGAGAAAAATAAAGAAAAGGTATTTTCAATGAATTTTATAAATAAATCATTTATAGATATGAAAGATAGTTTTATTTATTTAAAAAATAAAAAGAAAATTATTTTAGGAATTATAGCATCATATGCTTTTTGCAATATATTTTTAGTTCCTATATTATCAATAGTATCTCCATATTTTATTAATATTTTTTTAAATCTTTCTTCAAAGGTTTATGGAATAGTAGAAGCTATATGTGTTTTAGGAATGATATTAGGTGGATTTTTTATTAGCATAAAACCAAATTTATTTTCTATAAAGAAAGTTCATTATACCTATTATCCTATGATATTAGGAGTTACAATAATGACTGTATTAGGCTTTATAAAATTAAATAATTATATTATGGCAGGAATATTTGCTTTTTCTGGTATGTTAATTATGTTTTCTTTAGCTTTATCAAATGTACTTACATTAACATTTATACAAAAAGAAGTTCCTTTAAATATGCTTGGACGTGTATCAGCATTTTCAACAGCAATAGCAACTATAAGTGTTGCACCAGGACAATTACTTTTTGGACAAGTTATTGATAAAAAAGTACCTTTAGGAATAATTTTTATAGTAGCATTAATTCTTAACTTTGGACTTATATTATTTAATAAATGTAATGTGAAAAATATATAATAGGCTTAAATAAGCTAGCTATTTAAACAAAAAGTTTGGATGGCTAGTTTTTTATTTGACAAAAAATAGAAAACGAAGTATACTATGACTATAAAAAATAAATAGTCATAGAGGTGAAGAACTTGGGAAAGGCATTTACTGAAGAAGAAAATAAGAAAAATAAAGAGAGATTAAAAGAAGAGGGAAGAAAATTAGCAACTAAAAATGGTTTTAAAAACACTTCTATAGATGAACTTGTAAAAAGATGTAAAATAGCTAAAGGGCAATTTTATAGATATTATGAAACAAAGGAATTATTTTTTCTTGAAGTTAGAAATGAAGTTGTAAAAGAGGTTCATGAGAAAATAGCTCTAGATTTTCAAAAACAACCATTAACAAAAGAAGTTATAGTAAATAATTTTTGCGAATTATTTAAGATTATAAAAAAATCAGAATATAGAGTGTTTTTTGATTATGAGGAAATAGAATATTTATTTAGAAAACTGCCTAAGAGTAAAGTAAATGAAGATTTTAAAAATGATTCTATAGTAGTTGATAATATTGTTTTTATGGTTACTAAAGGAGTTCATTTTTCGCAAAAGGACAAAGGTATACTTACAGGAATAATACGTTCTATATTTTTAATAAATAACAATATTGAAATTATAGGAGAAGAATTTATGGAAGATATAATGAGACACCACATTGAAGGTATGGTGAATTTTGTTCATAACAAAATTAATGAGTATAAAAGAAAGGATGATTTTAAATGAAGAAAGCATTGTTAGTTGTAGATTTACAAGAGGAATATTTTGAAAATGAGGATTTTTTTAAGAACCAATTTAAGTTAGATATGTCTAATTTTCATCAAAAAACTTTTAACAGTATAGATGAATATATGAATAGTGTAAATAAAATTATTGAAAAAGAATATGACTTAGGAACAGAAATAATATACATACAAGAAGTTTTACCTAATAAGTTATTCTTTAGAAAATTTTTTGGTCATTCTATAGAAGGAACACCAGGAGTAGAATTGCACCATAAATTAAAAAAAGTTAATAATGTTGTTTTTACAAAAGCCTTTGGAGATGCTTTTACTAACAGAAAACTTAAAAAGTATATAAAGGAAAAAGGTATAGATGAAATATTTATTATTGGTTGTGATTCAACTAAATGTGCTTTCTATACGGCTAAAGGAGCTATAAAAAATGGAATAAAAGTATCTATGATTATAGATGGAATATTTACATTTTGTCCTAATGATGTTGAAAAAGTAGAAGGTGAACTTGAAAAATTAGGTGTTAAATATATCTAGGTGAAAAATAGTTATTAATATGATATTATTTAATAGTTAAGAAAAGGTTTAACTTGAGGTGCTTGTAATGTTTAGTTCTAGTGAAATAAAGAAATTCAATAATGTAGAAATGTTAATTTATAATTATATACTTCAAAATTCTAAGCAAATTCCTTATATGACTATTAGGGAGTTAGCAGATAGTGTTCATGTATCAACTTCAACTATAATGCGTTTTTGTAAAAAATTAAATTGTGATGGTTATTCTGAATTTAAGGTACAATTTAAAATGTATATGGAAAAAAATAAAGAAATTAAACCTGTTGATGATATTTCAGAAATAATGAATTATTTTAATAGTGCAAATACTAGTGAATATAAGAAAAATCTTGATGAAATAGCAACAGTAATAAGGGAAGGAAACCATATTATATTTGGTGGAGTTGGAACTTCAGGTATTTTAGGCAAATATGGAGCTCGTTACTTTTCAAATATGGGGAAATTTAGTCACTATATAGATGATCCTTTTTATCCTAATTTTGAAGGGCTATATAAAGATGCAGTGGTAATTATGCTTTCTGTATCAGGAGAAACTGAACAAATAATTTCTTTAGCTAATATATTTTTAAAACATGGATGTAAATTAATAAGTATAACTAATAGTAAAGACTGTACTTTAGCTAAAATGTCAGATTATAATATTGCATATTATATGAACAATAAAAAAACAAAAGAAGAGTATAATATAACAACCCAAATTCCTGTAATTTTTATTATTGAAGCAATAGCAAAAAGACTTTAAAATAGGTTTTAAGCCATTTACATTGGATTTTTCCAAAATGTAAATGGCTTATTTTATGTTACAAGGTGTTTTTTTTAAGTAACAAATATCAAAAGATAGTTACATATGCCTATTGCTCTCGAAAACGATGACATTTATTAATATATTTATTAGAATATAGGTACAAAAAGGAATAAAAATATGAATATTGGAGGATTAAAATTATGGCTATTGATTATGGAAAAACAGCACGAGAGTTAGTTAAAGAACTTGGTGAAAATAACATAATTAATGTAACTCATTGTGCAACTAGACTACGTTTCATATTAACAGACATGAAATCAGTTAACAAAGAAAAGGTAAATAAAATACCAGGAGTTATAACAACTGTGGAAGCAGGAGGACAATTTCAAGTTGTTATAGGAAACCATGTAAAGGATGCATATGAAGAGGTATTAAAATTAGTTACTATTGATGAAGAAAAAGCAAATGGTGGAAAACCTAAAGCAGGAATTGTTAGTACTATTATTGATGTTATATCAAGTATATTTGCTCCTTTCTTATACACATTAGCAGCTTGTGGTATATTACAAGGAATATTAGGTGTATTTGTAGCATTAAATTGGATAAATACAGATGGTGGAACTTATAAAATATTAAACTTTATATCATGGACTGCATTTACATTTTTACCAGTATTAATTGCAATTACAGCATCTAAAAAGTTTAAAGTAAATGAATTTATTGCAGTGGTTATTGCTTGTGCATTAGTTTGTCCAGATTATATATCAATGGTGAATGATGGTACACAGTTAAGTTTCTTAGGAATAAAGGTTCAAATGCTAAGTTATACATCTTCAGTAATTCCAATAATCTTAGCAGTTTGGGTTGCCTCTTATGTTGCAAGATTTTTTGAAAAAGTATTACCTACAGTTATAAGAAATTTATTTACTCCTATGTTTACAATAGCAATAATGGTTCCATTTACTTTATTAGTTTTTGGCCCATTTGGAAGTACTGTAGGAGGAGCAATTGGTGGAATTTACAACTATTTATATGATTTAAATCCAATTATTGCAGGTATTATAGTTGGCGGATTCTGGGAAGTATTAGTTATCTTTGGTGTTCATTGGGGTATTACTCCAGTAACTGTTGGAAACTATGCAAATCTTGGATATGATACATTTACAGGATTACAAGCATCTGCAGTATTTTCACAAGCAGGAGCAGCTTTAGGAGTTTTCTTTAAAACAAAGAATAAGGAAATGAAAGATGTATCTCTTCCAGCAGCTATAACAGGAATTTTTGGTATTACAGAACCAGCTATTTATGGTGTTAACTTAAGATTAAAAAGACCTATGATTTGTGGATGTATTGCTGGTGCTGTTGGTGGTGCTATTGCAGGTGGATTTAATGCAGTATCATGGAGCTACAATATGCCAGGAATAGCAACTATACCTGCATACTTTAAGTCTGGTCATATGACAGCATTTATTGGTTTCTTAATATCTATTGTAGTTTCATTTGTTCTTGGAATGGTTCTTACAATGATTGTTGGATTTAAAGAAGAAGTAGATAAAACAGAAGAAAATAAAGTAGAAGAAGTTGAAAGTAACAACATATTAAATAGAGAAATAAAAATAGGAACTCCTGCAAAGGGTCATGTTATTCCAGTTACAGAAGTTAATGATGCTGTATTTTCATCAGAAGCTATGGGAAAAGGTGTCGGAATAAAGTGTAATGATGGAATAGTTGTTGCACCTTGTGATTGTGAAGTAGTAACTGTTTTCCCAACAAAACATGCAATTGGATTACAAACAGAAGATGGAGTTGAATTATTAATTCATATAGGAATTGATACAGTTAATTTAGAAGGAAAAGGTTTTGTAGCAAAAGTATCTCAAGGACAACATGTAAAGTCAGGAGATGTTTTAGTTGAATTTGATAGCAAGGTAATAAAAGATAATGGTTATGATGATACTATTATGTTTATTGTAACTAACTCAGACCAATATAAAGAAATTAAATTAAATGCAAATTGTGATTTAGAATTATGTGAAAATGTTATTGAAATAAAATAGGAGGTTATGGATATGTTACCTAAGGATTTTCTTTGGGGTGGTGCTGTAGCAGCTCACCAAGTAGAAGGGGGATATAATAAGGGCGGAAAAGGAATAAGTATAGTAGATGTTCTTACTGGTGGAGCTCATGGAGTTGATAGGGTAATTACAAAAACAATTGAAGAAGATAAATACTATCCAAATCATGAAGCAGTAGACTTTTATGGACACTATAAAGAAGATGTAGCATTATTTGCTGAAATGGGATTTAAATGTTTTAGAACTTCTATTGCATGGACAAGAATTTTCCCTAATGGAGATGAGCAAGAGCCAAATGAAGAAGGGTTAAAATTTTATGATGATTTATTTGATGAATTATTAAAATACAATATTGAACCTGTTATAACATTATCACATTTTGAAATGCCATACTATTTAGTTGAAAAATATGGTGGATGGAAAAATAGAAAGGTAATTGACTTCTTTGTTCATTATAGTGAAACTGTTATGAAACGTTATAAGGATAAGGTTAAATATTGGATGACATTTAATGAAATTAATAATCAAAAAAATTATAAATATCCTTTATTTGGTTACACATGTTCAGGAGTTATTTTTAACAAGGAAGAAAATCCAGAGGAATGTATGTATGAAGTTGTACATCATCAATTAGTTGCAAGTGCAAAAGTTGTATCTCTTGGTCATAAAATTAATAAAGATTTTAAGATAGGTTGTATGATGGCATGTGTTCCATTATATCCTTACTCTTGTAAGCCAGAAGACATGATGTATTCAGTAGAAGCTATGCATGATAGATATTTATTTGGAGATGTTCATGTTAGAGGAGAATATCCTTCTTATGCAATAAAAGAATGGGAAAGAAAAGGCTTTAACATTCATATGGAACCAGAAGATAAAGAAATACTTAAAAATGGCACAGTAGATTATATAGGACTTAGTTATTATATGACTAATGCAGTTAAAGCAGATAATATTGAAGAGGGAGATGGAGTATCAGGTTTTCCAGGAAGTGTTCCAAATCCTTATGTAAAAAGTTCAGATTGGGGCTGGCAAATAGATCCTATTGGATTAAGATATGCCTTAAATTTACTATATGAAAGATATCAAAAACCTTTATTTATAGTTGAAAATGGCTTTGGAGCTGTAGATAAAGTAGAAGCAGATGGAAGTATAAATGATGATTATCGTATAGGTTATTTAAAGGCTCATATAGAAGAAATGAAGAAAGCAGTAGAAATAGATGGGGTTGATTTAATGGGCTATACTCCATGGGGATGTATTGACTGTGTATCATTTACAACAGGAGAATATAAAAAGCGTTATGGATTTATCTATGTAGATAAACATGATGATGGAACTGGTACAATGAAACGTATGAAGAAAAAGAGTTTCAATTGGTATAAAAAAGTAATTGAATCTAATGGAGAAATTCTATAATAATATTTTTAAGGGATGAATTTTTGATTATTAAAAGTTCATCCCTTACTTTTTAATCTAATTTTAATCTTTCTTATATTTTAGATTAATTTTCTAAGATTATTATATAGCCATAGTAAAGATATGGAGATGATTTATATGGAAAGAAAAGAAATGATTGAAAAATTAATGAATAAGGCAAAGATAAGTTATGAAGAAGCAGAGAGTGCATTAGAAAAAAATAATTGGGATCTTCTTGATGCAATGATTTATTTAGAAAGACAAGGAAAAGTAAATGAATCGAAGGTTGGTAATGCTGTTGTATTAGTAAAAGAAAGTGATAATGAAAAATCAGATAGCAAGAAAGAGAAATGTGGAGGGTTTGGAACAATGTTTGGAAGGTTTTGTAGATTTGTTAAAAATGTTATTCATAAAGGAAACAGAAATTACTTTTCAATAAATAAAGAAGGAGAAAAAACAATAAAAATTTCTTTAACAATATCCTCTTTATTACTTATATTTGCATTTTGGCCAGTTGTAATATTGCTTTTAGTTGGATTATTTTTTGGATATAAGTATTCTTTAACAGGCCCAGATATAAAATGTGATAAGGTTAATGATATTTTAGGAAAAGCATCAAATTCAGCTGAAGATATAAAAAAGGATTTTAATGAAGGATATAAAAATTGCTAAGATTTAATAATTAAAGATATAATTTACAAAGCTAGAGGTTTTGAAGGTATTCAAAACCTCTAATTTAATGTTTAGTTTATTTGTATATGCTATAATTTTAAATATAAAAGTAAATTTCCTAGGGAAAGCTATATAAATATGGAGGAGATTTATGGAAAAAGTTGAAATGGTAGAAAAGTTAAGAAGTAAAACTAATATAAGTTATGAAGAGGCAAAGGATACATTAGAAAATACAAATTGGGACATACTTGATGCTGTTGTGTATTTAGAAAGAATAGGTAAGATAAAAAAGCCATCTGTAAGTACATATTTTACTAATGAATATAAAGAAATTCCTAAAGAAAATTTAAATGAAATAACAGAAAGTAATGAAAAGAAAAAAGAAAAATTTTCTGAAAGTTTTTTTGAAACAATATGTAGGATTATAGATAAAGGAAATACAATTTTATTTGTAATAAAAAAGAACAATAAAGTGATATTAAAGCTTCCAATAACAGTAATAGTGTTGTTGATTGTATTCACTTTTTCTACAATCATACTTTTATTAATAGTAGGTTTATTTTTTGAAATGGAGTTTTCATTAGAAGGATATAATATGGAAAATAGTCAGGTTAATAAGCATTTAAAGAGTATTTCTAAATATGTTATAAAGATAAAAAATGATTTTAAGAGGGATAAGGGAAATGGTTAAGATTTTAATTGTTGAGGATGAAGAAAAAATTGCAAGATTTACAGAGCTTGAGTTAGTTCATGAAGGATATGAAGTAGTAAAAGCTGATAATGGAAGAGATGGACTTGAAATAGCTGAAAAAGGTGGTATAGACTTAATTCTTCTTGATATAATGCTTCCACAAATTAATGGACTTGAAGTACTTAGAAGGTTAAGAAAAAATTCAGATATACCTGTAATAATGTTAACTGCAAGAGATGCTGTTATGGACAAAGTATCTGGTCTTGATGCAGGTGCAGATGATTATATTACAAAACCTTTTGCAATAGAAGAATTACTTGCAAGAATAAGAACAGCTTTAAAAAAGAGAACTATAATTGAGAAAAAACAAAATTTAGATATTCTTACTTATAAATTATTATCTTTAAATAAAAGAAGACATGAGGTAACTTATGATGGAAATGTAGTAGAACTTACCCATAGAGAATTTAATCTGCTACAAGTTTTATTAGAAAATAAAAATATAGTTCTTACAAGAGATGTATTAATGGAGAAGGTTTGTGGTTATGATTATATAGGAGAGACAAATGTAATAGATGTTTATATAAGATATTTAAGAACAAAAATAGATGATAAATTTAAAACAAAGATAATATCAACTGTACGTGGTGTAGGATATGTTATAAAGGATGAGTAAGAAAAAGCAAAATAAAAAAGTAACATCTATTGCTATAAAACTTAATTCTTTATTTGTAAGTAAGATATTTTCTAAATTTTTATTACTTGATATATTTTTATTAGCTTTTGTTATTTGTTATTGGTGTATTCAAGGAGAAATTAATTATTATGGGGAATTTGTCCCTAATACAAAAAGGATTATTAAATTTTTCCCTATAGAAAGTGCAACCTATACTGTAACATGGACTAATGGAAAAACTATGGTGAAAGATGCTAGTGGTTTTTTTATAGCAATTAAAAAAATTCTTGTGCCAACATTAATTTTTCAAGGACTTTTAATATTAAAAGAAATAGTTTTTGGAACATCAAAAATTAGAAAAACTTTAAAGCCTCTTGATGAAATAGCAGAAACTGCAAGTAGGCTAAGTAATATGACCTTTGATGAAGAAAAAGTTCAAAATCTTGAGGAAGCAATTTCTAAAATTAGTCCAACAACATCAAATGAAAAAATTCACACAGGAGATAGTGAACTTCAAGGCTTAGAAGAGTCTATAAATAACCTTTTAGATAGAATGAGAGAATCCTATAGGCAACAAGCAAGGTTTGTTTCTGATGCCTCTCATGAACTTAGAACTCCTATTTCAGTAATTCAAGGGTATGCTAATATGCTTGATAGATGGGGAAAAGAAGATGAAAAAATACTAAATGAATCAATTGTAGCAATAAAAAGTGAAGTTGAAAATATGAAAAACTTAGTAGAGCAACTTTTATTTTTAGCTAGAGGAATAAATGGAAAAACTCAGCTTAATTGTAAAGAGTTTTTTCTTAATGATATGATGAATGAAGTATTTGAAGAATCAAAAATGATAGATGAAAATCATATATATAAATATGAGGAAAATGAAAAAATAAAAATTTATGGAGATGAATCTCTTCTTAAACAAACTGCAAGAATACTTATTGAAAATGCAGTTAAATATACAGATAAAGGTGAGTTAATAAAATTTAAAATAGGAAAAAATGAAAAAGAAGAGGTTTATTTTTATATTCAAGATAGTGGTATTGGAATGAATGAAAAAGATGTTTCTCATATATTTGAAAGATTTTTTAGAGCAGATACAGCAAGGGATAGAAAGACTGGAGGAACAGGCCTTGGCCTTTCTATTGCAAAATGGATAATAGATAAACATGGTGGATATTTTGGAGTATTAAGCAGAGAAGAAATAGGAACTAGAATAACAGTTTTTCTTCCACAAAATAATTCACATTAGAAATAAAAATAGTGAAATAATATAAATATGAGGTGATAAAATATGAATGAAAGATATGATATAGCAATAATAGGAAGTGGACCTGCAGGACTATCTGCTGCATTAAATGCAAGAATAAGAAAGAAAAGCTTTATTATTTTTGGTAGCAAAAATCTTAGTAATAAACTTGAAAAAGCAGAAAAAATCAATAATTATTTAGGTTTTTTTAATAGAAGTGGTAAAGAAATTAAAGAAGAATTTGAAAAACACATAGAAGCTATGGATATAAATATTACTGAAGAAAAGGTAAATAATATATATTCTATGGGAAAGTATTTCTCAATAATGGCAAATGAAAAAATTTATGAAGCAACTACAATAATATTAGCTACAGGAGTTAATTTTGGAAAGCCATTTAAGGGGGAAGAAGAGTTTTTAGGACGTGGAGTAGGATATTGTGCAACTTGTGATGCACCATTATATAAAGAAAAGGTTGTTACTATAATATCTTATAATAAACAGGAAGAGAAAGAAGCTAATTTTTTAGCTACTGTAGCTTCTAAGGTTTATTATGTTCCTATGTATAAAGAGGAGGTAGAAGTAGACTCTTCAATTGAAATTATAAAAGATATTCCAATTGAAATATGTGGTGATAAAAAAGCAAATAAGCTTATATTAAAAAATTCTGAAATAGAAACAGATGGTATATTTATATTAAGAGACAGTATATCTCCAGGACAATTAGTACCAGGATTAAAGCTTGATGGAAATCATGTTGAGGTAGATAGAAAAATGCAAACAAACTTAAAAGGATGCTTTGCAGCAGGGGATATAGTAGGAACACCTTATCAATATATAAAAGCTGCTGGAGAAGGGAATATAGCTGCATTATCAGCAGTAGCTTATATTGATGAAATAAAAAAAGATAAATAAAATTACTGACATTTTTTCAAAGAAAGTGATACAATTTAAGTATAGCAAACGTGTTGTTTACTAAAAAAGCAAGTGCATTTATGTAAACAACATGTTATTTTTTTGAAAGGAGAAGCATTATGCATAATAAAAATGATATAGTTTTATATGGAAATCAAGGGGTTTGTAAGGTTTTTGATATTGTGAAGAAAGAAATGGCAAATGAAGTAAATGAATATTATGTATTAAAGCCAGTAAATGATGTGCATTCTACAGTTTATGTGCCAACTCAAAATGAAAAATTAACATCAAAAATGAAGAAAGTATTATCTGTAGAAGAAATTTATGATTTAATTAATGATATACCAAATGAAAAAGAAGTTTGGATTGATGATTTTAATGAAAGAAAAGAAACATATTCTAAAATTTTATATAGTGGAGATAGAAGAGAACTTATAAGATTAATAAAAACATTATACCTACATCAAGAAGAATTAAAGAAAAATAAAAAAAGATTATATATTGCAGATGAAAGAATTTTAAAAGAAGCTACCAATATACTTCATGAAGAATTTGCATATGTGTTACATATTGAGAAGGATGATGTACTCCCTTTCATATCTAAAAAAATAAAATTACAAGAAAAGGTATAAAAAAATAGCTAATATATGAAAAGAAATTTACAAAAAGATTTATAAAATACACACAATATAAAGTGAAACTTTAAAAAATAATACTATATATTGTGCTTAAATTTCTTTTTATTTATTAATTATACCTTGTTCTGTGATAATGCTACTTATATCTGTAATGGAAGCAAATTTAAAAAACTCATCATAATTAAATTTTTCATTTTCCATAAGAACATAGCTTTTATGAGAGCACTTAATTATAGTTTTTTTAGTATTTCCATCTTCTAAATCTAAGGTGCTTATATTTCCAGTATCCATATTAACGCCACATACACCAATAAAAGCCTTATCAAAGGTAAACTCACTTATATATCTATTAGCAGCAGCACCAACTATAGCACCTACTTCTTTATTAAATTCTCCACCAATGGAAATAGTTCTAATGGTAGGATTTTTTCTTAATTCTAAGATGATTTCTAGCATATTACTTACAACAGTTACTTTAATATCCATTTTATTTAATATTTTTGCCATTTCTAAGTTGGTGGTAGAGACATCTAAAAAAACAATATCTCCCTCTTCAATTAAATCAACAGCCCTTAAAGCCGCACTTCGTTTTGTATCAATATTTATATTTTTTCTTTCATCTAAGGGTTTAATATCACTATGATTTCTTTGAATCATAGCTCCACCATACACTCTTTTTAAATTACCTCTATTCTCAAGTTCACGTAAATCTTTTCTGATGCAGTCTTCTGTTACATTAAAAGCTTGTGAAAGCTCTTTTACTGTAACACGCCCCTTCTTTTCTAATAACTCTATAATTTTTTCATATCTCTCTTCTAAAAACAAAAATCTTCACCTCTCCACTTGTTCTTTGACCTTATTATACCATTAAATTATCAATCTGTATTGTTTTTTATTAATTATTATTGAAAAAGTTATTGCTTTATTTTATAATTTACTTGAAAAAATATAAAAATACAAATTAAATTTATAAGAAAATATTTAAGAAGCAGGTGAAAAAATGATTAAATTAATAGCTACAGATATGGATGGAACATTACTAGATGAAAAAGGAAATTTACCAAAAGATTTTTTTCATGTATTTCATAGGTTAAAAGAGAATGGAGTTAAATTTGTTGTGGCTAGTGGACGTCCATACTATACATTATATGAGAATTTTAAACCAATAAGTGATGAATTATATTATATATGTGATAATGGCTCTTATGTTGCAGAAGAAAATAAAAAACCACAAGTAAGTATAATTGATAAAAATAAAATTAGAGAGATAATAAAAGCTTGTGAAAAAATCCCTAACATAACATTAATTTTATGTGGTATTAAAGGAGCATATCATATGTGTTGTGAAGATAAATTCCTTGAAGAAATAGATAAATACTATATAAAAAAATATGTTGTTGAGGATTTAAATAATATTCAAGATGACATTTTTAAAGTTACTGTATGTGATTTAAACATTTCAGCAAAAAATTCCTATCCTATTTTAAATGAATTATTTGGGAAAGAATTAAAGGTAGTGGTTTCAGGAAAGCTATGGGTAGATATAAATAATAAAGGTGTAAATAAAGGATATGCCTTAGAAAAAATTCAAAAGGATGAAAATATATCTTTTGAAGAAACTATGGTATTTGGAGATTTTTATAATGATATTGAGATGCTTGAAAAAGCATATTATAGTTTTGTTATGAAAAATGCAAATGAAGATATGAAAAAATACGGTAATTTCATTGCTGAAAGTAATAGTGAAAATGGAGTAATAAAGGCAATACAAAAATATGTTTTTAAAGCTTAATAATGAATTAAATTTATATATAAAAATTTTTATATTTTATGTTGACTTAAAAATTGTAGATAAAAAATAATAATAAAAACTATTTACAAATAGAACAAACGATATTAAATAATAAAAAACAATAAAAAACAATAAAAATAATTAAATAAGGTTAAAGAAGCCATTAGAACTTTACAAAATAATGGGGATTATGCTTTTATTTGTAGTGGAAGATCTTATACATTTAAAAAATTTATGATATCTTTATAAATTTTTAACATTGAATTTACAAATACAAGTTATAATAAACCAAAAATATGGGAAAATTATAAATGTAAATGGAGTATTGTAAATTTATGAAGATTGAAGGAAAAATTAATGGTTTAACACAAGTAGAAATTCTTAAAAGAAAGGAAAAAGGTCAAATTAATATTGTTAATGATAAAAATACCAAAACTAATTGGCAAATAATTTCAGAAAATGTATTTACATTATTTAATTTGTTTAATTTTATCATAGCCATAGCATTAACATTAGTAGGAGCTTATTCTAATTTAGCCTTTATGTTAATTATTATAATTAATGTATGTATAGGAATAATTCAAGAGATTCATGCTAAAAATATGGTAGAAAAGTTATCAGTTTTAACAGTATCTAAAGTAGAAGTAATAAGAGATGGAGTTTTAAAAAAAATAAATGTAAATGAATTAGTTTTAGATGATATTATAGTGCTTAGTATGGGAAATCAAATACCATCAGATTCTGTTGTTTTAGATGGAAAAGTAGAAGTTAATGAATCTTTACTTACAGGAGAATCAGATACTATAGTTAAAAATTTAGGTGATAAATTATTTTCTGGAAGTTATGTAGTGAGCGGAAAATGTTGTGCTAAGGTTGAAAAAGTAGGAGAAGATAATTTTGCTGCTCAAATAGCATTAAAATCTAAAAAACACAAAAAATTAAAATCAGAACTTCTTGATTCTATGAGAAAGGTAACAAAAGCAACAAGCTTTATAATAATACCTGTAGGAATATTACTATTTATTCAAGCTTACTTTTTTAGAGGTGATTTATTAAAGCAGTCTGTTGTATCAACTTCAGCAGCATTATTAGGAATGCTTCCTAAAGGATTAGTTTTATTAATTAGTATTTCTCTAGCTACAGGAGTGATGAAACTTGCTAAGAAAAAGGTTTTAGTTCAGGATTTATATAGTGTAGAAACCTTATCTCATGTAGATACTTTATGTTTAGATAAAACAGGAACTATAACAGAAGGAAAAATGAAAGTTTCAAATATAGATGTGTTTGATAATAATATAATGCCAATATCTGTTGAAGCTGCATTAAGTGCTTTTGTTAATGAAATGGGAGATAATAATGCCACATTTGAAGCGTTAAAAAATTATTTTAAAGGAAAAGAAAGTTTTGAAGTTTTAGATAAGGTAAATTTTTCATCAGAGAGAAAATGGAGTTCAATAACCTTTAAAGATATAGGTTCAATAATTGTTGGGGCTCCTGAGAAACTAATGGAAAAAAGTAATTTTGTAATGCCTAAAGAAAAAATTAAGCTTCAAAGAGATGGAAAAAGAATTCTTCTTTTAGGTTTTTCAAAGGAATATATAAAAAATTCAACATTATCAGAACTTAAAGTTATTGCAACAATAGAGTTATCAGACCCGTTAAGAAAAAATGCAAAAGAAATGTTAGGATTTTTTAAAGATGAAGGGGTAGATGTAAAAATAATTTCAGGAGATAATCCAATAACAGTTTCTAGCATAGCAAAGCAAGCTGGACTTGAGGATTATAATTCATACATTGATTTATCGTCTATAACTTCAGATGATGAAATTCCTAATTTAGTAGATAAGTATAGTATATTTGCAAGAGTATCTCCAGAGCAAAAGTATTTATTAGTTAAGGCATTACAAGAAAAAGGTCATACTGTAGCAATGACAGGAGATGGAGTAAATGATGTTATAGCTTTAAGACAAGCAGATTGTAGCATAACTCTTCCAGAAGCAAGTGATGTTGCAAAGCAAGTTTCTCAAATAGTTCTTTTAAATTCAGATTTTAGTGTTTTAAAAGATGTATTAATGGAAGGAAGAAGAGTTGTAAATAATATTACTAATGTAGCAAAAATATTTTTTATTAAAACTTTATATTCAGTAATGCTATCAATATTAAATATTATAACTTGCACAGCATTTCCATTCATACCAATACAAATTACATTAATAGACCTTGCTATTGAGGGATATACTTCATTCTTTATTTCCTTTGAACCAAATGGAAAGAGAATAAAGGAATCTTTTTTAAAAAATGTATTAAGAAATGCCTTACCATATTCTTTAGTTATAATATTAAATATAATAATTATATATTTTGTAGCTCCATTATTAAATATTAATATTGATAAAACACATACAATTATGTACTATATTATAGGATTTACAAGTATCTTAGCTGTTATAAGAGTATGTAGACCATTTACTAAAATGAGAATCTTTTTATCATCTACAACAGCAATTGGATTTTTTATAGCAACAATATTATTTAGAAAGCTATTATGCTTAAATATATTAAAAAGTACAGAAATAACTCTATTATGCATATTAGCTATTATAGGAACAATAATAATTTATGTGAAAAATATATTTTACAAAAAATATAACTACTTATAATATTAAAAAAAGAATTGTTGATAAAAAATTATTATCAGCAATTCTTTTTTATTCTATAAATTCTTCATTTGAATTGGTTCTTACTACTTCATAAAAGGCTTGGAGTCTAATAAAATGAGCTATAACACTTAATAAATAAGAATCAGCAATTTGAATATATGCAGATATATGAAAATTATTATTGTTTTTTGCATTTCTTAAAGATTTTTCATTAACTCTATCTATTGAAACAATCCATAAAAGTATATAGCCAATAAAAATAAGTTCTTGTCCAAGAAGTGTGATTTCATCAGGAGATTTTCCAGTATAATTAATTTCTAAAGATTCTAAAATATCAATATCAGCCCCATTAAAAAATTCTAAGTAGCCAAATATTATAAAAATAATTCCTAATTGTTCAGTTTGAGCAAGACTTATATCTAAGTTCTTAATATATTCTTTAAATTCATTTAATGAATCCTTTATTGAATTTTCCATGAAATATCCTTTGAAAGATTTATTAACATTATATGATGAAAATCTAGAATGTTGTAATTCAATATATGAAATATCAAAGGAACTTGGAGAAGGTATAGCTAAAGGGAAAAAGTTAGAAATAAAAGACTCTGATTTAGTAAGAATAAAAGAAAAAGTATTTTTATAGATTTACTAATTAAAACTGATATAATAAATATAAATAGTAAATTTTAGGTGGTGGAGTTATGCATGAGCAAAAAAGAATAGCAGTTTTAATAGATTCAGATAATATATCTCATAACTATGTAAAAATAATATTTGATGAGTTAGAAGAGTATGGAGTTCCAACTTATAAAAGAATATATGGAGATTGGTCAAAAAATAATGGATGGAAGGAAAAATTACTAGAAAATTCAATAAATCCAATACAACAATATAGCTATACAACAGGAAAAAATGCTACAGATTCTATAATGATTATTGATGCTATGGATATATTGTATACAAAGGATATTGATATATTTTGTTTAGTAACAAGTGATAGTGATTTTACAAGACTTGCAATGAGATTAAGAGAAGAAGGGAAGTTTGTTATTGGTATGGGAGAAAGCAAAACTCCAAAGCCTTTTGTAAAGTCATGTGACCAATTTAAGTATTTAGATTTATTACTTCAAGATGATGAAAAAGAAGTAGGAAATATAATAAAAAATAGTAATTCTGAAAAGAGCAATTTAAATGAGGATGAAGATGATGTTACAGATATATCAACAATAAAAGATTTCATTGTAAAGGTAATACATGGAGATACTGAGGCTGGAAAAAGAACAGATTTGGGAACATTAGGAAAGAAACTTAATGAAAAGTTCTCAGAATTTGATGTGAGATATTATGGATATAATAAGCTTTCAACCTTTATTGAAAATATTAGTGGATTAATATTAGAAAAGGAAGGAAACTTATACTATGTAAAAGAAAAAGAAAGAAAAATAGATAGAGATGAAATTGAAAAATTTATAATTGATGTAGTTGAAAATAATAAAAAGAAAATAAAAAATATAGGATTTATACTTGAAGCAATAAAAGCAAAATATCCAAACTTTAGTTTTAAGGCTGAAGGGTATAATCAATTTTCTAAGTTTTTAAATAGCTTTGATAAAATAAGTGTTAACGGGAATAGTATTAAGATAAAGGGTGAAAATTAAAAAGATTGCCCTTTTCTTTTTATTTAAGTAATTTAAATTTTATTATTTAGGGGATGGTTTAATGTCTATATTAGAAGATAAAGTTTCATTAAGTAGTATAGAACCTAAATCCATTATTACTTCTAACAATATTGGTGAGGAAATAATTAAATCTAGTGAAACAGGATTAGTTAATAGTATTATAGATTCAAATTTAGCATTAGTTCCAAAATTAATTATTAATGATTATACTAAAGGAGAAAAAGTATTAACTGAAATAATAAATGGTCTTAATAAGTGCAAAGAATTTTTTATCTCTGTTGCATTTATAACATATAGTGGTTTACTACCACTTCTAGAAACATTAGAAAAATTGAACAAGAACGGTATTAAAGGAAAAATATTAACTACTAATTATCTTAATTTTAGTGAGCCTAAAGCGTTAAAAAAGTTATTATCGTTTTCAAATATTCAAGTTAAGATGTATAGCAAAGAAAATTTTCATACTAAAGGATATATTTTTAAAAATAAAAATCATTATAAAGTTATTGTAGGAAGTTCTAATTTGACACAAACTGCCTTAACTAAAAACAAAGAATGGAACTTAAAAATATCATCACTTAAAGAAGGGGCATTAACAAAAGAGATTATTTCAGAGTTTAATAATCTTTGGATAGATGCTCAAGATTTGACTTTAAGTTGGTTAGAGATATATGAAGATATATATATAAAACAAAGGGAATATACAAGAAAAACAAAAGTACCAAGTATTAAACAATATAAGCTTATACCTAATAGGATGCAAGTAGCTGCAATTGAAAGTTTGAATGAATTAAGAAAAAAAGGAAAAGATAAGGCTCTGCTAATTTCATCTACAGGAACTGGAAAAACATATTTATCAGCTTTTGAACTTAGAAAATATAATCCTAAAAAAGCTTTGTTTATAGTACATAGAGAACAAATAGCAAGACAAGCTTTAGAAAGCTATAAAGATGTATTTGGTGATACAAAAACAATGGGAATTTTATCAGGTAATTCTAAAGATATTAATAGGGAAATAATATTTTCTACAATACAAACATTATCTAAGGATGATATACTATATAACTTTAAAAAGGATGAATTTGATTATATTGTAATTGATGAAGTTCACAAAGCTGGTGCAAATAGCTATCAAAAAGTAGTAAATTATTTTATGCCTAAATTTTTGTTAGGAATGACAGCCACTCCTGAAAGAAATGATGATTTTGATATATTTAAGATGTTTGATAATAATATTGCCTATGAAATACGTCTTCAGCAAGCATTAGAAGAGGATTTATTATGTCCATTCCACTATTTTGGTATTTCAGATGTTACAGTAGATGGAACTGAACTTAATGATAATTCGGATTTTAGATTTTTAGTAGCTGAAGAAAGGGTTAATCATATTATTGATAAAATTAATTTTTATGGTTATTGTGGTGATAGAGTTAAAGGTTTAATATTTTGTAGCAGTAAAAAAGAGGCTAAAAAATTATCAAATATTTTTAATAATCGTGGATATAAAACAGTTGCTTTAACTGGAGAAGATTCTCAAGAAGTTAGGGAAGATGCTATTAAAAGATTAGAACAAGATGAAATAGATAATTCTTTAGATTATATTTTTACTGTGGATATTTTTAATGAAGGAGTAGATATTCCATCAATAAATCAAATAGTTATGTTAAGACCAACTCAATCAGCGATAATTTTTGTACAACAGTTAGGAAGAGGGCTTAGAAAAAGTAAGTTTAAAGAGTATGTTGTCATTATTGATTTTGTTGGAAGTTACAATAATAATTTTTTAATACCTATAGCATTATCAGGAGATAGAACTTTTAATAAAGATAATATTAGAAGGTATGTATTAGAAAGCTCTAAAGTTATACCTGGTTGTTCTACAATTAATTTTGATGAAATATCTAAGAAAAGAATTTTTCAGTCAATTGACAGTGCCAATTTTAACGATATTAGGATGATTAAACAAGAGTATAGGGAACTTAAACAAAAAATAGGTAAAATTCCAACACTAATGGATTTTGATAAATATAATGCTATAGATCCTTTGAGATTCTTTGAAAATAAGAATTTAAAGTCATATTATGGATTTTTAAATAAATATGAAAGTGAGTATACTATAGAGCTTAATTCCATTGAAAAGTTATTTATTGAATTTATTTCAAAGAAATTAGCTTCTGGTAAAAGACCTCATGAACTTTTATTATTAAAATCTATACTTAATAATGATTATAAATTAATAGCTATGTTAAGTAAAAATTTAAAAGAAAATTATAATATTAATTTGAGTTTAATTGCTAGAGAAAATGTTATTAATGTATTAACTAATAAATTTTTAACAGGGCAAGATAAAAAAACTTATGATAAATGTGTATTTATACAAAAACAAGATGATGATTATATTGTATCTAAAGAATTTTATAATCTTCTTAAAAATAAAGATTTTAAAGACATGGTTAGTGAATTAATAGAATTTGGACTTAATAGATATAACAAAAATTATAGTAAAAGATATAAAGATACATCTTTTCAGTTGTATCAAAAATATACTTATGAAGATGTATGTAGGCTTTTAGAATGGGAAAAAGGTGAAGTTGCCCTTAATATTGGAGGATATAAGTTTGACAAGAAAACAAAAACATATCCTGTCTTTATTAATTATGACAAACATGAAACTATTGAAGATAGCATTAATTATGAAGATAGATTATTATCAGAATGTCAATTAATAGCAATTTCAAAATCTGGAAGAACTAAGAAATCTGATGATGTAGTACAAATTTATAATGCAGAAAAAAATAATGTGAATATGTATTTATTTATCAGAAAAAATAAAGATGATAAAATATCAAAAGAATTTTATTTTTTAGGAAAAATTAAAGCCTTTGGAGAATCAAAGGAATTTGTTATGAAAAACACAACAAAAACAGCGGTTGAAATAAAATATCAATTGCTTACTCCGATTAGAAGTGATATTTATGATTATATAATTTCATAAAAATTAATTATTACTTTTATTATCCTGTGTGGTTAAAAAGCATACAGTATAATTTTATATTTTTAAATTTACTTTTTTTTATGATATTTGTATTTAATTATTGAAAAAATTTAACAATAGGTATAAAATATTAAAAAACACTTTATTTTTTCCACAAAAAAAGTTCATTTAAGTTTACATTTTAGACTTTTGTGATAAAAAAATAAAAAATAGGGGGATTAAAAGATGATTAGAAAAAAGAATTTTCATCGTGTAGTTGCTGGTGTTATTAGTGCAATGCTATTTTCAAGTTTAAGTGGTGTTAGTGCTTTAGCAGCTAGTAAGAAAAATAATCTTATTAACATTCAGCATAGCTATACAAATAATGGTTACACATTTGAAAAGATTTCACATGCTTCAGAAGGAACTGAAACTGCAGATGGGGTTGTAGATTATCTTGGAAATCATAATATTGAGGTTTACAAAGATGGTGTTAGTGAAACGGGAAAAGGTGATTCAACACAATCTTATAGCTATTGTGCGGCAACTTATGGAGATTGGATTTATGTAGGTACAATGTATGGTGCTTTAAGTGCATATAGTCAAGCTAAGAATGCTCTTGTTGGTGAAGGAGTTTCTGAAGATATTGCTACAGCTGTTGTTGATGCAATGTTTAATGGTAAGTTAAATAAGGGTAGAGAAGAGGATGGCTATTATGCAGGAAGTGTTTTCTTTAAATTTAATGTTGTAACAGGTGAAACTAAAGTTCTTATGTCTCGTGAAATGTTTGAAAATGGGGAATGTGAAGGTGTTCCAATATTTAGAAGTGCTGTTGAATATAATAATAAGTTATATTTTGTTGGACTTGTTAGTAAAGGTGATGCTTTAACACAATATGGTTCAAAGGCTTTAGATATGGAAATTATGATGCAAACTGGTGTCCCAAGTATTTATGAACTTGACCCAACAACAGATGAATTAGTTAAGGTTTATGAATGTGTTGATTTAGAGGGTTATCGTGCTCTTAATGCTAAAAATGTATTTACTTCAACACGTGCTATAGGTACTTATAAGGATTATTTAATAGCTGGTGGTTTGACAATTGATACAAATAATCCAGATGATAATGGACAAGCTGTTATTTATGCCACAAATGATCCTGGTTCAGGTGATTTTAAAGTTATTGCTGATATGAACGATTTATTTAATTATCCTGCAATTTGGCGTGATGGTTCTTCAGGTGGTGGAGGTATCTACCAAGTTGTTGAGTATAATAATAGTCTTTATGTTTCTATAGTTAGTGGTACATATGACACTATGAATGAGAAAACTCGTCAATTCCGTCCATTTGCTGTTGTTCGTGGTGATTATGATGAAACTAAGGGTACTATTGATGATGCTAATGCATGGACTTGGACACCTATTATTGGAGACAAAGAAAATGACAATGCAAAATATACTTTTGGTATTGACCCAGAACGTACATCTTCAGGGGCTTGTACTTTACAGGTTTATAATGACCATTTATACATTGGTGAATACAATGATGTTAATGGTGGATTAAGAGGTATTTTACAATATAAAGAATTTGCAACTTTAGCAAATAACTTAACTCAATCTATTAATTTATATCGTTTAGATAAAGATGAAAATGTTGAATTAGTTGTTGGTGATCCTACTGAAATGTTTCCAGAAGGTGGTATCTCAGGTTGGGGAAGTGGTTATGAAACTCATATGACACAATACACATGGATGACGACTGTCTATGATGATGTAATGTATTTAAGTACAATGGATGAAACTTCTTTACTGCATGTGTTTGCACAACTTGTTAATGGTGAATTACTTGAAATGTCTGAAGAAGAATGGAAGAGTCAAGTTAACTATATTAAAGTTTTAGTTGAATTAATTAAAAATTCATTTAAACAAGATGAAAAAATTTCACTTATGTCAGCAGAAAATGGAATTGAGGAACTTACAGAAGACAATGCTACTGCAATTGTTGAAGATGCCATTGAAAATGTTGATGATGTTTACAGCATAACAGATGAACAAGAAAAAGAAGTTGTTGATGCAATTGTTGATGGTGACATTGATTTTAATAAAGATGTAATTAATAATAAGGATGCTAATGCGTTAGATGAAATAAATAAAACTCTTGACCAATTAACAGCTCTTGTTTCAAGTAATGATATTGAGTCTTTTGCTAAAATTTATGAAAGACTTTTAAATGAGTATGAAAAATATAAAGATGAGTTGCCTGATATTCTTAAGGCTGCATATAAGATGCTTTTAGACTATGTAACACTTGAAAATATGAAAGATTTACTAACTTGTATGAAATATATGAAAGATTCTGTTGCAGGATTTGACTTATATGCAATTAAAGAAGCTAGTGATGGTAGTGTAGATATAACAACTGTTACAAATAATGGTTTTAGTGATCGTTATAATCATGGTCTTCGTATTTTTGCTACAACTACTGATTATATGGTTATTGGAACAGCTAATCCATTCTATGGAACTCAATTATGGCGTATGTCTGCTACACCAGATGCAACATATGAACATACTCATGTTGCAGGTGAAGCTGTAAAGGAAAATGTTGTTGAAGCAACAGAAACAACAGATGGTCATTATGATTCAGTTGTTTATTGTACAGGTTGTGGTGAAGAGATGAGTCGTACAGAAGTAACAATTCCTGCTACTCCTAAAGATCCAGAAACTCCTGAAAAACCAGATAAGCCAGATAAACCAGAAACTCCAGACAAGCCAGATAAGCCAGATAAACCAGAAATTCCAGACAAGCCAGATAAGCCAAACAAACCAGAAACTCCAAAGGTTCCTAATAATTCAGGACAAAGTGGTAATAGTGGCAATACTGGAAATAACAACAAGACTTATGGAAATAAAACTTTAGGAAGTGTTTCTAATAAGCCAAAGACAGGAGATACTAACAGTACTTTATTATGGGTTATTATGGGTACTATGGCACTAGGTGTTATGGTAGTAAGTGGTACAACTTTTGTTGTAAAAAAACGTAAAAATAATAAATTATCTTAATCTATAATAAAGAAAGCGTGATACAGTATTTAACACTATCACGCTTTCTTTTATTTAGATAATAATTTTTTTACAGTTGGACAATCTGCTGGTGCCCAATTTAAACTTTCGATATAGTCAATAGGAAGCCATATTAATTTAGCATGTTCTTTAGCTTTAGGAATTCCATCTATAAGTTTGCATTTAATTGTTACTAAGTTTACAATAATTTCATCATATTCATAGGTATTATCATTAAATATTTCAATAAATTCTATAGTACAATCTAATTCTTCATGAATTTCTCTAACTATAGCTTCTTTTACAGTTTCACCTTGTTCTATTTTCCCACCGGGAAATTCCCAAAAGTTAGCTAAAGACATATTTTTTGAACGTAAAGCGCATAATATTTCTTCCTTTTCATTTTCGATTATAGCACCAACTACATCAACAACTTTTTTCATAAAGTTCACCTCAAATAATATGTTAACATAATTTTCAAATAAACTCTATTTATCAGCTTCAAAAATTATTTTAGCATCTTTTCTAGCCCTAACAGCAGTTTTAATAACTTTTATAGAGTGATTTAAAAGTTCATAACATTTTTCAAAGTTCTTTTCACTAAATATTTTTTCAAAGTCAATTAATTCATAGGTCATTCTATTTGAATATTTTTGTTCATTATAATTTTCTAAACCTTCTTTAGTTTGTATTTCAATTGAAGGACATTTATTAGCTGGGCCATTAACTTTTATATATCCTTTTTCTCCTTGAATAATAGCAAAGCTTGGACTTTCAGCATCTTTAGCACCTATACATTCACATATAAAATTAGGATATTTAAGTATAACAATTCCAGAGGTATCAATTCCATTTAAAGCAATATTAGCAAAGTATTTTACTTCTTCTGGTTTTCCAAAAAGTCCAGTTACAAAATGAAGATTATAAATATTTATATCATATAAAGCACCACCAGAGAATTTAGTAGTAAAAACATTAGCAAATTCACCTTTTAAAAATCTATCATATCTACTTGAATATTGAGAGTAGTTACATTGAACTAATTTTATTTTTCCTATTTTACTAAGACTTTCTTTAACTTTAATATAGTTAGGAAGATGTATTGTTGTAATTGCTTCAAAAAGGAAAAGCTTTTTTTCTTTTGCAGTTTTTATTAATGTTTCTGCCTCTTCTATTGTTGATGCAAATGGCTTTTCGTTTATAACATTCTTCCCAGATTTTAATGCCTTTAATGTATATTCATAGTGAAGACTATTTGGAAGAGCTATATATATAAATTCTATTTCCTTATCATTTAAAAGAGATTCATAATCAGTGTATGTTTTCTTTATGTTAAATTTATTAGCTAAGTTTGAAGCTGTTTCTTGTTTCCTTGAATAAACTGCTACACAATTTACATTTTCTACTTCATTTATAGCATTTAAAAATTCTTCTACAATAGCACCTGTGCCTACTGTTCCTATTTTCATAAAATCAATCCTTTCATAATTAATACTTACAATTTAAATTATATCATAAAGGTCTGCGAATACGTTTAAATAAAAAGTTAAAGTAATTTATAGAAAGCTATTAATAAATGATGTATTATATAGAAGAAAACTAAAATAAAAATAAAAATTCCCATTTTACATAAGGAGAAAATTTATGAGTACTAAAAAAGTATATAAATGTTGTATTTTTGATTTAGATGGAACTTTAATAAATTCTATACAAGCTATGACTTATAGTGTTAATCTTACATTAAAAGAAAATAATCTTGGCTCTATTAATGATGAGGAATGTAAAGTCTTTATTGGTGATGGATATAAAAAACTTATAGAACGTGCTTTAATTCATTGTGGAGATAAGGAATTAAAGTATTATGAAGAATCTTTAGTTCTTTATCAAAAGTACTTTAAAGAACATTGTCTTTATGGTGTTAAAGCTTATGATGGAATTAAAGATATGCTTTTAGAGTTAAAGAAAAGAAATATAAAAATAGCAGTTTTATCAAATAAGCCTCATGCAAGAACTTTAGATAATGTTAATGCAATATTTGGAGAAAACTATTTTGATAAGGTATATGGAGAGAGAGAAAATGTAAAAATAAAGCCAGACCCAGAAGGAGCATTACTTATTGCAAAAGAACTTCAAGTATCTCCAGAAGAATGCCTTTATTTTGGTGATACTAATACAGATATGAAAACAGGAATTTCAGCTAAAATGGATACAATAGGAGTTGCTTGGGGTTTTAGAACAATTGAAGAATTAGAAAGTTATAATCCAATGAAGATTATAAAAAGTCCTAAAGAAATTTTAGATATTATATAAATTCAAATTAAAAGGAATATATTGTAAATCCTTCATAGAAGAATAAAACAATATATTCCTTATTTTTATGTGAAATTATCTTATTTTAATAAGATTTCTAAATCATTTTCTACATCAGTTATTCCTGCTATTTTAAAGTTATCTACTAAAACTTTTAAAACATTAGGAGATAAAAATGCAGGTAAAGTTGGTCCTAAGTGAATGTTTTTAACACCTAAGTATAATAGTGATAATAACACTATTACAGCCTTTTGTTCATACCAAGCAATATTAAAGGCTAATGGAAGGTCGTTAATATCTTCTAATTCAAATACTTCTTTAAGTTTTAATGCTATTAATGCTAAAGAATAAGAATCATTACATTGTCCAGCATCTAAAACTCTTGGGATTCCATTTATATCACCAAGATTTAATTTGTTATATTTATATTTTGCACATCCTGCTGTTAGTATAATAGTATCTTTAGGAAGTGCCTTTGCAAAATCTGTATAGTAATTTCTTGATTTTGCTCTTCCATCACATCCAGCCATTACTATAAACTTTTTAATAGAACCATTTTTAACCTCTTCAACTATTTTATCAGCTAAAGATAATACTTGAGCATGAGCAAAGCCACCTAGAATTTCACCAGTTTCTATTTCAGTAGGAGCTTTACAGTTTTTAGCCATTTCAATTATTTCAGAGAAATCTTTATGACCATTTTCATCCTTTTCTATATGAGTACATCCTACAAATCCAGCAGTACCAGTAGTAAATAATCTATCTTTATAAGAATCCTTTGGTGGAACTATACAATTTGTTGTCATTAATATTGGTCCATTAAAGCTTTCAAATTCTTCTTTTTGTTTCCACCATGCGTTACCATAATTTCCTACAAGGTGAGAATATTTCTTTAATTCTGGGTAGTAATGTGCAGGAAGCATTTCAGAATGAGTGTATATATCTATTCCCATACCTTCACTTTGAATTAATAACTCTTCTAAATCTTTTAAGTCATGTCCTGAAACTAATATACCAGGTCTTTTTTGAACTCCTATGTTAACTTTTGTTATTTCAGGATTTCCATAACTTTCAGTATTAGCTTTATCTAATAAAGCCATGCCATCTACTCCAAACTTACCAGTTTCTAAAGTTAATGATATTAATTCTTCAAGTGATAAAGAATCATTTAAAGTAGCTGCTAGAGCTTTTTGCAAAAATATATTTACTTCTTCACTATCATATCCAAGTTCATTTGCATGTTTTAAGTAGGCTGACATACCTTTTAATCCATAAGTTATTAATTCTCTTAAACTTCTTACATCCTCATTTTCAGTTGTAAGTATTCCTACTGTATAAGATTTTTTATCAAGTTCTTCTTTAGTTTTACCATTCCAAATAGCAGCATCAGAAAGTTCTTTTTTATTTGTTAATTTAGATAAAAGTTCATCTTTAATTTTTAAAGTTTCTAATACTCTAGTATAAAAAACATCATTATCAAAATTTGCATTTGTTATTGTTGTAAATAAATTTAAAGTTACATAGTTATTTATTTCAAAAGGAATAGTTTTATTTTCTTCTCTTAGTTTTGTTGTTATTTCACTTAATCCTTTAGTTACATATATTAATAAATCTTGCATTCTGGCTAAATCAGGGCTTTTCCCACATACACCGAATTTAGTGCATCCAGTACACCCTGCAGTTTCTTGACATTGATAACAGAACATTAAATTTTCCATTAGTATTCCTCCAATAATTTAAGTTTATGAGCACATTATATAAATAAGTGAATTTAAAATCTGTAACATAGGTTACAAAGATAAATTAAATTTTTATTTATTTATCATAAATATGACATAATTATGTATTAAAATTATAATGTGGATAAATAAGATTTTATTAGTGAAAGTGGGGATAATATGAATAGTAAGGTAGAAGACATAATTGAAAATTTAAAAGAATATGAGGACTTTATTCAGCCCTATAGAAATGTTATGAAAGAAATTGAAGTCATGCTAGAAGCAATGGATTTAGCTTATAAAAGAAGATATGACCATAATCCAATTCATTCAATTCAAAGTAGAATTAAATCTTTAGGAAGTATGTTTGAAAAGTTAAGGAGAAAAAATTTTGAAGAAAGCTTTGAATCAGCACTAGAAAATTTAAAAGACATTGCAGGTTTAAGAGTTATATGCTATTACATAAAAGATGTATATTCAATTATAGATGAACTAAAGAAACAGAATAATTTAATTTTAATAAAAGAAAAAGATTATATAAAAAATCCTAAACCTAATGGGTATAGAAGCTATCATTTAATTATAGGAGTAGAGGTTTATGAAAATGGAGAGAAGCAATATTATCCTGTAGAAATCCAAATTCGTACATTATCAATGGATTTTTGGGCAAGTATTGAGCATCAACTTTGTTATAAGGCATCAGGAGAAAAAAAGAAAGAAATTTTTGCAGAACTTAAAGAATACTCAGAAATACTAAATAATATGGGGAATAGAATGGAAAGATTTTATGAAGATAAATTTGAATAACTTATTTTTGGGGAGGAACAATGATGAAAAATACTATTTTAATTGCAGAGGATGATTTTAAGATTCGTCAAATGGTAACTTTATTTTTAAAAGGAAATAATTTTGAAGTTATACAAGCAGCTGATGGAGAAGAGGCATTAGATTTGTTTTATGAACATAATAAAGATATAGATTTAATTTTACTAGATGTTATGATGCCTAGAATGGATGGCTTTTCAGTATTAAAGACTATACGTAAAGAGTATGTTACACCTATAATTATGCTTACAGCTATGGACCAAGAATATGACCAAATTAAAGGTTTTGAAAATGGGGCAGATGACTATGTAAGTAAGCCATTTTCTCCAACAATTTTACTAGCAAGAATACAATCTGTGTTAAGACGTGCTAATAAAAATAATCAATCAGAAATTATAGCAGGGAATATTGTTATTAATAAAGAAGACAGAACTGTTATTCATAATGGAAAATTATTAAATTTTAAGGAAGAAGAATTTAATTTATTATTATATTTTATAAATAATGCTAAAAAAGTTTTAGAACGTGAAAAAATATTTAATGAAGTATGGAATCAAAAGGCAGAAAATTATTCAGAATTAGTTGATAAAAGTGTAAAATCTATTCGTGAAAAGCTTGAAGAAGATAAAAGTTATATAAAAATAGTTCATGGTGCAGGATATATATTTGAGGTGGAATAATGAAATGAGGTGAAAGGATGAAATCTATAAGAAATAAATTGGCATTATTTGTTACAATTATTATATGTTTTATTGTAACTATACAAGTAATTATAAATTTATTTATTGCTAGTCCTTATTTTGTATCAGAGAAAAAGAAAGCCATTTATTCATTATATGATAAGATAGAAAAAAATTATTCTGATGATTCTGAGAAATTAAATTCAATAATTTCATCTTTTGAAGAAATGAAGGGTCTTGAAGTGGAAATTACTGATGAAAATCATAATCTTATTTATACTTCAGGAAGAAAGTTAGGAGAAGGTTTTAATTTAAGAACACAACCAGAGAGTGTAACCTATTCTAAAAATCCATCAATAATTTCTAGAAAAAGTTTTAGAAATCTTAATATAGAGACTTTAAGTTTATATGGAATTATAGATTCTAATTATGGAGAAAGATATATAATGATTGAAACACCAATTCTTGCTATTGTAGATAGTGTGAGAGTACTTAACCACATAACAATATATGTTGCAATTTTTGCAATAATTATTGGAATTGGAGCAGCTTATATATATGCAATAAGATTTTCAACACCTATAAAAGAAATAGATAAGGTAGCACAAAATGTTGCAGCACTTGATTTTTCACAAAAAGCAAATGAAAATGCTTCCCATGGTGAAATTGGAAGTCTTGCACATAGTATAAATGTAATGTCAGATAAGTTATCAAGTTTTATTGATGAATTAGTTGAAAAAAATGAATTATTATATCAAGATAATGAATCTCTTATGAAAAGTGAAGAGATGAGAAAAGAGTTTATAGCTAATGTGTCTCATGAATTAAAAAGCCCCTTAGCTTTATTAACAGGATATGCTGAAATGCTAAAAAGTGATGTGTCAGGTTTAGATAAAAATATGTGTCTTGATATAATTATTGAAGAAGCAGGAAAAATGAATGAAATGATAAAGAGTATGTTAAACACTTCAAACATTGAGTATGGTCTTAATAAAAAGAGAATGGATGAAATTGATTTTTCTAAATTTATAGATGACATAGTTGAAAAAACTTCAGTATTATTTACAAAGAATAAGATTACTGTAGAAAAAGATATTGAAAAAGGATGTATTGTAAGAGGAGATGTTTTTTATTTAGAGCAAGCTGTTAAAAATTATCTTCAAAATGCAATTTCACATACTACAAAAGATGGAAATATCAAAATTAAACTTAGTAATATAGATAATAAAATAAGATTTTCAGTTTATAATGATGGAAAAGAAATTGAAGAGCAAAAAATGAATAAAATATGGGACAGTTTTTATAAAACTGATGAAGCTAGAACAAGAAATGAAGGAAATAATATAGGTCTTGGCCTTTACATTGTAAAAACAATTATATCAGCACATAAAGGGGAGGTTGGAGTAAGAAATATTGATAAAGGGGTAGAATTTTGGTTTACATTAGATAGCTATAATTCTTAAAATATAATATTACATAGTAAAAAGCACTTGTTGGGGAAACAAGTGCTTTGCTTTTAATCTTTAATCATTTTAGGGGGGATGATTAAAATTAAAAAATGGGGATAAAAATAATATTAACTTTATGATTTTATTATATTAAAGATATGTGTCAGTTTTGTGGCAACCGGTTACTTTTTTAAAAAAATTTAATTTAGTAGGTTCTTTGGGTAAATTAATTGATATAATAAAATAAAAAAACTTTAATGGAGAGTGATAAGGATGTTTACTAAAGATGAACTTTTAGTAATTGAAGATGCTTTAAAAATTGCAGATTCAGAGTATATAAGACTTATTGATGAAAATAAAAACAATAAAAACAAAATGGTTGCATACAACAGAAAGCAAAAAAAGTTATGGTTAGTTCAAAATAAATTAAAAAAACTTATTAATGAAAACCAAGATAAATAAAGAATAATTTTAAGTATTAGGTTCCTTATTTTATAAAGCAGTAAGCTAAATAAGATAAGGAACCTTTTAATTTTATTTTATTTTTAATACATCATCTAAGTTTTCAAAAACTGATTTATCATAATCACAATGAACAGATACTTTTAATACATCATAAAGTTTTTCAAGTTGTTTTATAACTTGGTCTAAAGCAGAGTTATTTTCTACTAATAAAAACATTTTACTAGTACTTCCATCACCAGTTTGAGAACATAATATACCTTCTAAGTTAAAGGCTCTTCTTGCAAAAAGTCCAGTAATATGGCTCATTACACCAGGATGGTTTCTAACAAGTAATTCTATAAGAAAAAAATCTGTATTAATCATTATATACTACACCACCTATCATTTCTGTATTTGACCCTCCTGGAGCAACCATTGGTAAAACTTTTTCCATAGCTGGAACTGGTATGTTAATTACATATGGGCCAGGAGTTTTTAAGATTTCTTCTAATTTATCTAAAGGATTTTCCTCTTCAGCTAAATTACAACTTCCTATTCCAAATCCTTGTGCTATTAATTTAAAATCAGGATCTGATATAAAGCGTGATGCTATATAGTGTTTATTATAAAATAATTCTTGTTGTTGACGAACAAGTCCAAGATGATTATTATTTAAAATTATTACTTTAACATTTAATCCAAAGTCTGCAAGAGTTGCAAGTTCTTGAATATTCATAAGTATTGAACCATCACCACTAAAGCATAATATTTCTTTATCTTTATTAGCTAAAGCTGCTCCAATTGCAACAGGCAATCCAAATCCCATTGTACCTAAACCACCAGAAGTTAAAAAAGTTTTTGGTTTATTTATTGGATACCTTTGAGCTGTCCACATTTGATGTTCGCCAACATCAGTAGCAACTATAGTATCTTCTGAAACCTTTGATGCAATAAAAGGTATAATGTTTGCTGGATGGATAGGATTATTATAGGCTGGTAGAGGATATTTAATTTTATATTCTCTAACCTTATCTAGCCATTTACTTCTAAGTCTTTTTTCTATATATGGCAAAATATCTACTAAAAAATCTTTTACATTAGCAACCATTGATATGTTACTAGATTTAATTTTGTTTATTTCAGATGCATCAATATCTACATGGATGATTTTTGCATTAGGACAAAAATCATTTACATTTCCTGTAGCTCTATCATCAAATCTTACACCTAGGGCTATTATTAAATCTGCCTCATTAATTAAATAATTTGTATAAGGAGCACCATGCATACCAAGCATACCAAGGCTTAATTCATCATCATGAGGAAAAGCTCCAATTCCCATAAGACTTAAAGTAACAGGAATATTACTCTTTTTAGCAAAATTATATAAATCATCATTTGATTTAGAGCTAGTTATACCACCACCAGCAAATATTATAGGCTTTTTAGCTTTATTTATTACATCTGCAATATTTTTTAGAGCAGATACTTTTAATTCTGCTTTCCCTTTTTTGTGCATAGACTCAGCAAAAGAAGGAAAATCTTCAATTTCAATTATTTTTGTTTGAACATCCTTAGGAATATCAATAAGTACAGGACCTGGTCTACCCTCTTGAGCTATTCTAAAAGCCTCTGGAATTATTGTAAATAAATCCTCAGTATGTCTTACAAGAAAATTATGCTTTGTTATAGGAATTGTTAAACCATAAGCATCAACTTCTTGGAAGGCATCAGTACCTATAGCAGAAAGAGGTACTTGCCCAGTTATTGCTACTAAAGGAATTGAGTCAAGTTTTGCATCAGCAATAGCTGTAAGTAAATTTGTTGCACCTGGACCAGAGGTTGCCATACAAACTCCTACTTTATCTGTAGTTCTAGATATTCCTTGAGCTATAAAGGCAGCTCCTTGCTCATGTCTAGCTAGAATATGAGTAATTTTACTATAATATAAAGCATCATATATTGGTAAATTAAATCCTCCAGGGATTCCAGCAATATATTCTACTCCTTGATTTTCAAGTAATTTAACAACGATTTCAGCACCATTATATTTCATATTGTCACTCCCTTAAAAATAATATAAAAAAATCTTCATCCTAAAACCATAGGACGAAGAAAAAATCATCGCGGTACCACCTAAATTTGTATTAAAAAATACACACTCATTATAATACGGGTAAAAACTACCAATATTATTACCCTTTTAACGGTAGGTACTCCGTTTAATTCTACTTTCAAAAATGATTTCTATTAAAAGCTCCTAGGCTACATTCTATCTATTTATCATGGAAATTTACACCTTGCATTTCCTCTCTTTGTTTCAAAAATAGATATACTCCTCCCAATCAAGGCTTTTTATTATTCTTCTGTGATACAATTATATTATTAAATGGATTGATTTGTCAACTTGAATTTTTAGAAAATTCTTAAAAGTATAAGAAATTTTAAGAAAATATACATTGTGATATTATAAATTAAGGAATTTATAATAATAGGAGATTAAGAAAATGGACAAAACAAAGTTTTATACAAACAGAAAAAACATAGTGCTTTTAGCAACTATATGTTGTATTTTATGGGGCAGTGCTTTTCCTGCTGTAAAGGTTGGTTACTCTTTATTTAATATAGCAGGAGATGATATTGCAACAAAACTTATTTTTGCAGGAATAAGATTTGCTATGGCTGGATTTTTTGTACTTATAAGCCAAGCTGCCTTAGGAAAAGATTTATTATCTTTTTCAAAAAATGACACAAAGGAACTTATACTTCTTGGAATTATACAAACAACAATGCAGTACATATTTTTTTACATAGGACTTGCATATACAACAGGAGTAAGAGGCTCCATAATAAATGGAACAGGAACGTTTTTTAGTATAATATTAGCTCACTTTATATATAAAAATGACAGAATAGATTTTAATAAAGTTATTGGATGTATTATTGGATTCTTAGGAGTTGTTATAGTTAATTTAGATGGAAGTAATTTATTAGGAACTTCCTTTAAGTTTAAGGGAGAAGGTTTTATAATGCTATCTGCTCTTATGCTTTCTATATCTTCAATTTATAGTAAGAAGGTTACAAGAAATAAAGATGCTTCAATTGTTACAGGATACCAACTTTTTATAGGAGGAACTATATTAATTGTTTTAGGTTTAATTTTTGGAGGGCATTTAACAGGATTTACAATAAAATCATCACTTCTTTTAGTATACATGGCATTAATATCTTCAGTAGCCTTTGCTATATGGACACAACTTTTAAAATATAATAAGGTAAGTACAATATGTGTATTTAATTTCCTTATTCCTGTGTTTGGAAGTGTTTTATCTGCAATTGTGCTTGGAGATGATATATTTAATGTGAAAATTTTAATTGCCTTAATATTTGTATCTATAGGAATATTTTTAGTTTATAAAGAAAAAAGAAAATGCTAAAAATTTTATTATAAGGAGCTATAAAATTAACAATAATATTTGTTAGTTTTATAGCTTTTTAGATAGTTTGTTATTGTAATAAAAAATCAATTATATTTATATTTTTTATGCCATTAAAATCTTTAATTGGAGTTTTGTCCATTGTAAGAATAACTTTTTCATAGTGATCTGGAATATGATCAAAAGGGTTTAATTCTCTTTTTTTAGTGTTTTCATCTAATATACTTGCACTTACTTGGTAATATATTTTTTCATCATAATTTTGAGCAACAAAATCTACTTCAAGATTATCTATTTTCCCAACTGCTACATCATAACCTCTTCTTAATAGTTCTATATATATTAAATTCTCAAGCATATGACCATAATCCCCATCTTTAAAGCTTAATAATTCATTTCTGATTCCAGTATCAACAATATAATATTTCTCTAAAGTTTTTAGATACATTTTTCCTTTAATATCAAATCTATTAGCTTTATATATTATAAATGCATTTTCAAGCATTTTTAAATAATTATCAATTGTTTCAGTAGAAGTTTTACGTCCAGCACTATTTAAATAATTGCTAATATTTCTTGAGGATATAGGGCTACCTACATTTTGAGCTATATAGCGAATTAAATTTTCTAGTAATGTAATATCTCTTATAGCATTACGTTTAGAAACATCCTTAATTATAACAGTATTAAATATCCCAGAAAGTATATTTCGTATTGCGGATTTATCATGAACATAGGAAACTATAGGAAGTCCACCATATAACAAATAATCATTAAAATGTTCTTCTAAATTTTCTTTTGTATTATAATTATTAAACTCTAAATATTCTTTAAAAGATAATGGAAGCATTTTTATTTCAACATAACGTCCTGATAAAAGTGTAGATATTTCAGATGATAATAAATAAGCATTTGAACCAGTAATGTATATGTCACAATTAAGGGTAATAAGAAAAGAATTAATAGCTTTTTCCCAATTACTTATTTGTTGAATTTCATCTAGGATAATATATTTTTTATCATTATCTAAAATTTTTTCTTTAATGTATTTATTTAAATCTTTATAATCTTTAATTTCATCATATAGTAAATCTTCAAAATTCATGTGTATAATATTTTCTTTTTTTATACCATTATTTAATAAGTATTCCTCAAACAAATCTAAAAGAGTAGATTTTCCACAACGCCTTATTCCAGTAATAACTTTAATTAATGGCTTATCTTTAAAGTTCACTAATTTATTTAAATAAATATCTCTTGATTTCATTATATACACCTCAAAAATTATTTATATACTAATAATATATCCATTAAATTTAAAAATATCAACTTATTTTAAAATTATAATCTATAAAAATATTAAAAAAGCATTAAAAATAAGTTATAACTGAAAAAATATATAAATAATTAAATAAAACAATTTATAATAGAAAAAAATTATTTTATAAGAGTTTTTCATAGTATAAACTTAATTTAAAAGGGGAAGTATATTCTTAAAAATGAATAAAACTTTATTCTTTACATAGCTTAGTGTAAAATGTATAGTAAAATAAAAAACAACTGAGGTTTTAAGATGAATAAAGATATTAAATGGCTATTTATAGATAAAAAATCAAAATTTTATGATGAGACTATAGAACTTGTATATGAGGAACTTTTTAAGGATTATAATTATTCAAAGGAAACTATATTAGCAGAAAAACAAAATAATGGCATACATGTAATAGCTGTTTATAATTCAAAGGTAGTTGGTCATGCTAGATTATTTGTTGAAAATAATATAGGAATGATATCTCAGGTTGCAGTTGCAAAAGGTTATAGAAATTTAAAAATAGGTTCTGAAGTTATAAATATATTAGTAAAGGAAGCTGAAAAATTAAAAATAGAAGCTGTGGAATTAAATTCTAGAGAAGATGCTATTGGCTTTTATGAAAAGCTTGGATTTATTAGAAATGGAGAATTAAAAAAATCTCTCAAAACAGGACTTCTTTTATTAAATATGAAAAAATATTTAGGTAAATAATATGAAAGGGGTAACATAATGGAGTTAAGTTGGAGCTTAAGTGAAATCTATAAATCTTTTAAAGATGAAGGATTTATAAATGATATTTTAAAATTGGATAAATGTATAGAAGATATAAAAAACTTTGGTACAACTTTTTTTGAAAGAAGAGATTCTAATATAAAAAAGATTGAAGAATATATAAAAAAGCGTTCTAAGTTTGAAAAATTATCTAATAAACTTGAGATTTTTATAAACTTAAGTTTAAGTGTAAATACTAAAGATAAAGAAGCATTAAAATACTCTGATATATTAGAAAAAAAGCTTACAGAGGTTGTTGAAACTTTTGCAAAGATTGAAAAATGGATTAGTTCTTTAGAAAATTTATCTTATATTATAAATCAATCAAGTATTCTTAAAGAACATGAATTTTTCTTATTTGAAATAGTTGAAAAGGGAAGATATATATTAAGTGAAAAAGAAGAAAATATTATATCTAATATGAAAAATACAGGCTCTAGTGCATGGGCTAAACTTAAAGATAATTTAGTTTCAAATTTAATGGTAGATATTAATGGGAAAGAAGAACCTCTTACAGTAGTATTAAATATGGCTTATGACAAAGATGAAAAGGTAAGAAAAAGTGCCTATGAAGCTGAGATAAAATCTTATAAAAAGGTTGAAGAGGGAGTAGCTGCGGCTTTAAATGGAATAAAGGGTGAAGTTATAACAATTTCTAATATAAGAGGTTATAAATCTCCTCTTCAAATGACTCTTTTAGATTCTAGAATGGATGAAGAATCTTTAAATGCAATGCTTTCTGCTATGAAGGAAAGTTTACCTGTGTTTAGAAAATATTTAAGAAGAAAAGGGGAACTTTTAGGACATAAAAATGGTCTTCCTTTTTATGATTTATATGCTCCTATAGTTGATTGTGAAATGAAGTTTTCTTATGAAGAAGCAGGAGATTTTGTTGAAAAAAACTTTAGAAGTTTTAGTGAAAGTTTAGGAAATTATGCAAGAAAAGCTATTAACAATAGATGGATAGATGTTATGCCTAAGGAAGGAAAAGTAGGTGGAGCATTTTGTGAAAATATTCATTCAATAGGTGAAAGTAGATTTTTATTAAACTTTGGAGGAAGTTTTAGTGATGTAGTTACTATGGCTCATGAATTAGGTCATGGTTTCCATGGGGAATGTTTAAAAAATGAAAAAATATTAAACTTTGATTATCCAATGCCCATAGCAGAAACTGCTTCAACTTTTTGTGAAACAATAATAAAAACTGCTGCAATAAAAAATGCTAATAAAAAAGAAGCCTTAGCAATATTAGAAACAGAAATATGTGATGATACTCAAGTTATAGTTGATATATATTCAAGATTTCTATTTGAAAAGAATTTATTTGAAAAGAGAAAAGAATGTGCATTATCAGTAGAAGAAATAAAAAATCTTATGCTTGCTGCTCAAAAAGAAGCCTATGGTGATGGATTAGACCAAAACTTTTTACATCCATATATGTGGCTTTGGAAACCTCATTATTATGATGCAGATTATAATTTTTATAATTACCCATATGCTTTTGGATTATTATTTTCAAAAGGATTATATGCAGAATACTTAAAAAGAGGAGATTCCTTTATAAAAGACTATGAAAAGCTTCTTTCTATAACAGGAAAAAATAAATTAGAAGATGTAGCAAAAGTTATGGGAATAAATATTCATAATATAGAATTTTGGAGAAGCTCATTAAAGCTTATAGAAGAAAATATAGAAAAGTTTATAGAAATAAGTAAAAGCTAAATAAATACTAAAAAGGGTACTATCATTAGAAATTAATATGATAGTACTTTTTATATAATATAGTGACATAATAGTTTTATATTATAACTAAATTCTGCAAGAAAATAAAAAAACAATTATGTATAATGTAATCAATGAAAATGTTTAGAAAGTGTAAATTTTTCATTACAATGTTTTAAATATTATGTTGTAATAAAGCTATATGAAGTATAATTTTAATTAAGGTGGGATTAAAAAATGAATGAAATTTATAAATATGGAAGAAGTTTTTGGAGAACAATTGAAGAGGGTAATGAGCTTTCTTGGATGATAGGTAATGGAATAGGAGGATATGCAGACCATACAGTAGCAGGTGGAGGAGCAATGTGTTTTCATGGATATTTAATTGCTTCTTTAAATCCTCCAGTTAACAGACAACTTATATTTACAAGAACTCAAGAAATTATAGAAGTTCAAGGAAGAGAATATGACTTAACTTCTCAACAATATATAGGAGTATCAAAGGATGGACAAAAGTATTTAGAAAAATTTACTTTTGATTCTGTTCCAGAGTATACATACAGAGTTGAGGATATATATTTAAAGAAAACTATTGCTGTTGAATATGGGCATAATACTACTGTTGTTTGCTATGAAATAGAAAATGGAAGTGAAGCTTGCAAGTTAAGAGTTGTACCGTTATTTAATTATAGAGGATATGCAGATGTTAGTGAAAAGGCAGAATTAAACTTTAAAACAACAATAAATGATAAAAAGTTAAGTTTAGTTCCAGAAAAAAATAAGGATATAACTATAGATTTTTACACATCTGATGGGACTTATTATGATAGAAATTTAATTCCTACAAGTATGGCAACACCAAATTACTTAATTGAAGAAAATCATTTTTATATGATAGACCATAGAACTGGATTTTTAGGAGTTGACAATCATTATACACCATATGAAGTGCAACTTGAATTAGAGCCATATGAAAAGAAAAAATTCTATGTTAAATGTACAATAGAAGGTCTTAATGACAAATCAGGATTTGAAATAGTAAGAGAATATAAAGAAAGAGCAGAAGCTTTGGTGAAAAAAGCTAATCTTAATGATTCTCTTGCAGATAATCTAGTAAAGGCTGCAGACCATTTTATAGTTAACAGAGAAAGTACAGGATTAAAAACAGTTCTTGCAGGTTTCCCATGGTTTACAGATTGGGGAAGAGATACAATGATAGCCTTTGAAGGACTAACTTTAGTTACTAAAAGATTTGATGATGCAAGAGAAATATTAGAATCCTTTGCTAAATATATTAAAAATGGATTAGTACCTAATGTATTTCCAGATGAAAATACAGAACCTATGTATAATACTGTTGATGCTTCTTTATGGTACTTTCAAGCTACCTATAAATATTTAAAATATACAGGTGAAAAAGAAGATTATGAATTTGTTAAGGAAAAAATATACCCTAAGTTAAAGGAAATATTTAAGGCATATTCAACAAAAACAGATTTCTCAATAGGAATGGATAAAGATGGATTAGTATTTGCAGGAGATGGATTAGACCAAGTAACATGGATGGATGTAAGAGTTGGTGAATTAGTTGTTACACCAAGACATGGAAAGCCAGTAGAAATAAATGCCCTTTGGTATAATGCATTAAAGATAATGGAAGAGTTATCTAAGTATTATGGAGAAGAATATGAAGTTTATAAAAATATTTCTGTAAAGGTAAAAGAATCTTTTGAGAAAAAATTCTGGAATGAAGAAACTCAATGTCTTTATGATGTGGTAGATGAAAATGATGATAAAATAAGACCAAATCAAATATGGGCTGTCTCATTACCTTTTGCTGTTTTAGATGAAGAAAAAGAAAAGAAAATTGTAAATACTGTTTATAAGCATTTATATTCAACTTATGGACTTCGTTCTCTTTCATTTATGGATAAGGATTTTAAAAAGCAATATATAGGAAAGCTTATAGATAGAGATAAAGCTTATCATATGGGAACTACATGGGGATTTTTAATAGGTGGATTTATTACTGCATATTGTAAAGTAAATAATCATTCTAAAGAAGCAATACTAAGAGCTAAAGAAATGTGTGATGTATTCCAAGATACAATGAGAGATGGTTGTATTAATGGAATTGCAGAAATATTTGATGGAGAAACTCCAATAACAGGAAGAGGATGTTATACTCAAGCTTGGAGTGTTGCAGAAGTTTTAAGAGCTTATGCTAATGATGTTATGCCTTATTTAGAAAAGTAAGGAGCTGATTTTATTGAAAAAAAATTTGGACTTAATACTTGGAGCATTATTAATAATATATATTATTTTTCTTAGTGCATTAAGTGGAACTAAATTTGCTTTTAGTGAAGGAATTATATTAATTGCAGTTTTACTTATAATTTATCATTTTATTAAAGATAAATTAAAGAAGAAAAAAAGTCTTTTTAAAGTATTAAAGATAATAGTTTCTTTAGGATTAATATTTGTTGTTATTCTTGAAGGATTTATAATAACATTCCCAAAGAAAAATACTAATAATTCAGAGTATATATTAGTTCTTGGAGCTGGACTAAAAAATAAAACTGAGCCAAGTTTAGTATTAACAGGAAGGTTAAATGCAGCATTAAAAAACATTAATGATTATGGAAATACTTCTTATATAGTTGTTTCTGGCGGACAAGGAAATGATGAAAAAATATCAGAGGCAGAAGCTATGAAAAACTATTTAGTTAATCATGGAGTAGAAGAAAGCAGAATAATCATGGAAAATAAATCTACAAATACTAATGAGAATTTTAAGTTTTCAAAAGAAAAAATAGAAGAACATAGCAAAAAAAGTATTAATGAAGTAAATGTAAAAATAATAACTACAGATTTTCATTCTCTTAGAAGTAGTATTCTTGCTAAAAATGCAGGGTATGAAAATATAACCATTTATTCAAGTAGAACAAAGTGGTATATGGCACCTGTTTTATATCTTAGAGAAGCTTTTGCTCTTGTAAAAAGTATAATTTTTGATAGATAGAGGTGGAATATGTTAAAAAATGATTATATGAAAGAAGTAGAAAATAGCTTAAGAATCTTAAAAATGGAAGTGGACAAAAATTTAAAGGATGGAAATATAGAAAAATGCAAAGAGTTAATTAATAAACAATTTAGAGCATTAATTGGTCTTGATATAGAAACAATAGACACTCTTTCCTTTGAAACTGTTAAAGAACTTTTAAGCAAAGATAATCAATATAATGCAGAAAAATACATTGCTCTTGGAGAACTTTTAAAGCTTGAAGGATTAGTAAGTGAAAAAGAAGGGGATATTTCAAAAAAGCTTTTCTATTATGAAAAAATTGTGGATTCATTTTTTGAAGGATATGAAGAGGATGAAGCAATAGATAAAAAGTATATAAATGAAAGCAAAAAAGAAATAGAAGAACTTATGGAATATGAAATTCCAATAAGAATACAGAAAAAAATATTTAAGCTTTATGAACTTTTAGGAAGTTTTGATAAAGCAGAGGATTTATTATTTCAGATGATTGAAGATACTAATAAAGATAAAGAAATAATAGAAGAAGGAAAGGCATTTTATAATAGACTTAAAGAACTTTCAAAGGATTTATTAGAAGAAGGAAATTTTTCTTTTGAAGAAGTAGAAGATAGTTATAAGGAACTTTGTAGATTATAAATTAAAAAAGGCTTGTATCAATTATAAATTGGTACAAGTCTTTTTTGTAGTTAATTATTATGCTTTTTTAATATCTTTAACAATTATATTTTCAACTGTTTCATGTAAAGAAGCTAATTCTTCTTTTGAAAGTTTAGAAGTTTCAATTGGAGCATGGATAATTACTTCCACATTAGAAGATTTAATTTTTCCTCCTCCATTAGCTTCTAAAAGATTATAACTTCCATTTATGGTAACTGGGATTATTGGCACTTTAGACTTTGTTGCAAGTTTAAAGCTTCCAGCTTTAAATTCATGAGTAGGGCCCCCTTTGCTTCTAGTTCCTTCTGGAAAAATAACCATTGAATGACCACTTTTTAAGATGTTAATACCTTCAACAATAGCTTCAGCAGATTTTCTCATATTATCTCTATCCATAAATACACATCTTATATCTTTCATCCATGTGCTTATAAAAGGCCAAGTTTCTAATTCCTTTTTTGCAATAAATCCTTTAGGAACATCAATTAAGCTTAATAAAAGTGGAATATCAAAGTTACTTTGGTGATTTGCTATAAAAAGTACAGTTTGTTCTTTGGTAATAGCTAAATTTTCTTCACCTTTTAAGGTAATCTTTGCACCAGCAAGTTTCATTATAAATTTTGCCCATTTCATAGATACTTTATGAGCATAAATTTCTGCTTCCTTATATGCCCTTTTTTTCCTTAGAATTTTAACTTTTAATTCAAAAATACAAGCAATAATTAAACTTAAAATTATGCCTGGATAAAATAAAATCGTTCTAAACATACAAAAACCTTCCTAAAAATAAATATTATTAAGATTAGTATATCATAAAAAATATATATTATAGAATTATGTTATAATAAATTATATAATAGCAAAATATTACATGGAGGATTTTATGGATTCAAGAAAAGTAAAAGTTGTAGTGGATAGTACAGCCTATATTCCTAAAGAAATGTTAAATGAAAATGATATATCAGTGGTATCTTTAAATGTATTATTAGATGGAAAAAGTTATAGAGAAGTAGATTTAGAAAATGAATTTTTTTATAAAAAGATGGATGAGTCAAATGAAATACCAAAATCATCTCAACCAAGTATTGAAGAAATGAAAAATGTTTTTCTAAATATTGCAAAGGATGGCTATGACATAGTTGGAATTTTTATATCTTCAAAAATGAGTGGTACATATTCAACAGCACATTTGGTACGTGATATGGTATTAGAAGAATGTCCTAATACTAAGATAGAATTAATTGATTCTAAAAGTAATTGTATGCAAATGGGATTTTCAGCAGTTCAAGCTGCAAGGATTGCTAAAAAAGGAGAAAGCATTGAAAAGGTTGTGGAAGAAGCAAAAAAAGTTATTAACTCAAGTAGATTTTTATTTGTTCCTGAAACATTAAAATATTTAAAAAAAGGTGGAAGAATAGGTAGTGCATCTGCACTGCTTGGAACTATTCTTCAAATAAAACCTATACTAACAGTAGAAAATGGAGAAACTTCTGTTTATGATAAGGTAAGAACCAAAAAGAAAGCTGTAGAAGTCATATTAAAAAAAGTTCTTGATGATATGACAGAAAGAGGTTTAGGAGAAGTTATTGTACATCATATAAATTGTGAAGAAGAAGGATTAAATCTTGCTAAAAGGCTTGAAAAAGAGTTAAAAATACCAGTTAAAATACAATCAATTGGAGCTATAATAGGGCTTCATGTAGGTCCAGGGTCAATAGGAGTTGCTTATTATACAAAGAAGTAAGAAAAACATAACTTAAAATTATGAAAATCTTAAGAAATAGGGGCTATTATATTAAATATGGAATAAAATATGAAAGTGGTGCTTATAATGGAATGTGAAAATATCAAAGATAAACCTTCATATAAAAATGCAAAAGAGAGAATTTATGGACTTACAGAAGAGGAAGTAGAGGAAAGAGTAAAAAAGGGAGAAGTAAATACCATACCAAATGCCCCTTCAAGAACATTACCTCAAATTTTAAGAGCAAACTTTTTTAATTTGTTTAATGGATTAAATATAGTGTTAGCATTAATATGTATTATAGCTGGTTCTCCTAAAAATGCTATATTTGCAGGAGTAATTATAGTTAATAGTATAATTGGTGTAATTCAAGAATTAAATGCTAAAAAAACTTTAGAAAAATTATCAGTTCTAAGTATGGCTCATACTAATGTTCTTAGAGGAGGAAAAATAAAAGATATATTAGTTGAAGAATTAGTAAAAGATGATGTAGTGTATTTAACGGCAGGATGTCAAGTGTTAGCAGATTGTGCTCTTATTGAGGGAGACGAACTTGAAGTTGATGAATCAATGCTTACAGGTGAAGCAGACCCTGTTAATAAAAATAATGATGATGAAATATTATCTGGAAGCTTTATAGTAGCAGGGGAAGGCTATGCAAGGGTAAAAAAAGTAGGAATAAATACATATTCATCTCAATTAGCAAATGAAGCAAAAAAATTTAAGATAATAAATTCAGAATTACAAAATTCAATAAATAAAATAATGAAAATTTTAGTGTGGCTTATACTTCCATTAGGCATAGGACTAACAATAACTCAAATACTTTCAAATACAGGTAATTGGCAAGATGGAGTAATTGGTGTAGTTTCAGGAATAATAGGAATGATACCAGAAGGATTAGTTTTATTAACAAGTGCAACATTTATAGTGTCTATAGTAAAATTAGCCCAATATGATACTTTAGTTCAACAACTTTCAGCAACAGAAATTTTAGCTAGAGTAGATGTTTTGTGTGTGGATAAAACAGGTACAATTACAGAAGGAAAATTAAAATTGTCAGAGATAAAGCTTTTAGGTGATTATAATAAAGAAAAAGTAGATGAAATTTTAGCTTCAATAGCTAATAATCTTCCAAGTAAAAATCCAACACAACAGGCAATTTTAGATGTATATTCAAAAGACCCAGGGTTAGTAGTAAAAGAAAAAATACCATTTTCATCAAGAAGAAAATGGGGAGGAATTGTTCTTAAAGACTTAGGTTCTTGGGCAATGGGGGCTCCAGAAATATTACTTGGGGATAAATATAGTGAAATAGCTAATGAGGTTGAAGAATATGCTAAACAAGGAATGAGAGTTCTTTTATTAGTTAAGGTAAATCAAGAAACATTAAAATTTGGAATAAAAACTCCAGTTGAAACAATAGCATTAATTCTTATAGAGGATATTATTAAAGAAGAGGCACCAAGCGTTATACAGTTTTTTAATGATGAGGATGTAAATTTAAAAGTTATATCTGGAGATAATCCAGTAACAGTAGCTGCAGTTGCTAAAAGGGCTGGAATAAAAAATTCAGAAAAATATGTAGATGCAAGAACCTTACCAACAAAAATAAAGGAATTATCAAAAGTTATAGATAATTATACTGTATTTGGAAGAGTAACACCTCATCAAAAAAAGGATATAGTAAAGGCTTTAAGAAAAAATGGTCATACAGTTGCAATGACAGGAGATGGAGTAAATGATGTTTTAGCCTTAAAAGAATCAGATTGTGGAATAGCAATGGCAAATGGTTCAGAGGCAACAAAGGCTGTAGCTCAATTAGTATTATTAAATTCAGATTTTGGTTCATTACCAAAAGTAGTTGCAGAAGGAAGAAAACAAATACACAATTTAGAAACAGTAGCAGAATTATTTTTATCAAAAACAATATTTTTTGTATGCTTAGCTTTAATGATATCAATAATAAGACTTCCATATCCACTTCTTCCAATACAATCATCCTTAGTAGGAAGTTGTGCTATAGGAATACCTGCATTGTTTTTAGCACTTTTGCCAGCTAAACAAAGAGTAGAAAAAGGATTTTTAAAGCGAATATTAATTAGTAGTATCCCAAATGGAATAATAATGATGTCACTTGTATTATTAGGATATATAATAACCTATATATCTGGGGCAAGTGTAGAATATTCAAGGTCAGTTGCTTTATTAACATTTATGGGAATAAGCCTTATTATCTTAGTTAGAGTATCTGCACCACTTACTAAATTTAAATTCACATTGGTATGTACAATGATATCATTTTGTGCAGCTTGTTATGTAATTCCAATAGGAAGAAATCTTTTTTCGCTAGTAAAAATAAGTTTTAAACATTGGATGCTAGTATTAACTTTAATATTAATTGCTGGTATTTTAATATTTGCTAGAGGATTAATTACAAAAAAATATTATAATAATAAAAAAGAAAAGCTAAAGAAATAAAATAGGGTTCCTTAAATATATTTAATGTATTTAAGGAACCTATTAATTTTCATTTAAAAGAAGAAAGTTTTCTTTATGTTGACAATAAATGAGAGTTATAATAAAATCAATAATGTAATTTAAATATATGCCTTCATAGTTCAATGGATAGAACAGCCCCCTCCTAAGGGGCAGTTGTAGGTTCGATTCCTACAAGGGGTGCCAGTCGTTTCCGCTGATTTATCAGCGGAAACCGTACCGATATTTTCTCGCCAGTCCCGGAGTGGGACTGGCGTTTTTGCTTTTTTGACTAAGACGAGGCTCCATTGAGCCGAACGCAAAAACCGAAAAATCTCGGGTTGATCTCCTATTATAAGGCTGATCTTTGATAAGGCTTATCTTTGACTTAGCTGCGGATAACAACCCGGTAACGACTCATTACATAAAGAAGCGGGACTCTTTCCAGCCCCGCTTCAGCATTTAATATGTGGATAATCTCTATCCTATCCCTTTTTTTGACCATTCTCCTGTCACAAAATCCGCAACCGACGAAAGCGGCAGACGCTGAGAATATACAGCAGGGTTCTTTGATGTGCTCGTCACTGCGCTTACCGATATATCCTGCGAATCTGCGAGAGCCAGACCGTCAAGCTCCAGATTCCGGCGGGAATATGCTATTCTGTTGTTTCCGTCAAGCCGAACGTCGTAGCGATAACCGTAAACCGCCTGCACGCAGCCTTTCTCAGAGTCCTCAAGCATTGCGCAGGTGAAAAGCTCGTCCGGCGCGTAGATAGGGTCGCCCTTTTCCTGAATCTCCGGCGAACCCATCGTCATAACAAGCATTACAGTTTTGTCAAGCTGTTCCCCGGTTATCAGATTTTCTATTATCTGAACCTCGTAGACAGTTCTATCGCCAGAAGATCCGACATACTTCCGCGCCTCCTTCTGCGGCAGGACGCGCACCGTACGGCACAGATCAAACTGCGCTTTTGAGCCGTAGTGCGTCTCCGCTTCCTTTAGAAGGCCGATCAGATCCTCATAGGAAGAATACCCTGTGATGGAAGGATTCATGTTAAATTCTTTGAACACATCATCGTAGTACGCCCCGCCCTCAGCCGGGGCGTTTTCCGTAAGCAGAGGATCCTCACCGGCGGGCATTTCGCCCGTGATGAACTTTCCGGTGTACTTATCGAACTGCCAGACTGTATTATTAGCGTCCTCAAATATCATAGCAAGATTTCTGCCTGAACGCACCTCAACTGTGAAATTATCAGACGGAACTTCATGAAGCTCAAAGAATGCGCTGTCCACGAGCGTCCGGCAATCTCCGTTTTCTGCGCTGTAAACGCAGTATCCCTGACCTGCGTCCATTACCACGTAGACGGTTTTTCCGTCCTCGACGCCCGCCTTGAAATTTCCTTTAAGCAGCAGACTGTATTTTTTCTCAGCCGTATCATAGTAATACAGCGTGCTTTCAACGAAAGTGGTCTGCATTTCACCGCGGTTTATGTACGGGGAGGTTACAAGAATGCAGCCGCTTTCACCATCGGACTGTATGCCTGATGAACCTCCCTGCCCTCCGTCGAGGCTTTCAAAATCATAGTCGGTACGCTGTTCCATGCCGTCTTTCGTTATAGTGAATCCGCTGTCGTCCAGCGCGAACTGCGTTTCACCGGAGGTATTCACAGCCGCTGCGGCAAACTCGGCTGTATACCGGTCGCAGACATAAAGCCGCTCCTGCCCATCGCCATCGGCTGTTACTATCATAATGTATTTCTTGTCCGGCGAAAGGAAGAACTCCTTTGCTGAACTTCCCGC
>ERZ857785.194-NODE-194-length-87600-cov-52.758033_pt1 | contig 87600 bp, 121 predicted proteins | sample MGYA00519763_ERZ857785 | MGnify/ENA primary metagenome ERZ857785 (study PRJEB31778, sample SAMEA3449365) | human gut metagenome | biome: human gut; feature: human-associated habitat; material: faeces | place: United Kingdom | collected 2010/2012 ...
ACGCCAGAATGGAAAAGGCGCAAGCAGATGGCGCAGGTGAATCTGGAAATCGTATAAATAGCTTGCGGAAAAAGTCAAGAAACATGGGAGTGCGCTGCGAAGGGGTGTCGGGGGCGACCGCCGACATTCGTCTGTTTTCATTGCCCCCGACTCGCCTCCGCAGAGGCGAAATCCCCTGCTTGCGGGAAAAAGCAGCTATGACTGAAAGACCTGCTACTCGGCCGCGCCCATCTGGCGCGACAATATGCGAGTGGTAGATAGAGCAGCTTGGGGGCGCATCTGCGGATGCGCAAAGTTACTGACAGGGACGCTTCGCTGTCTGCGCCTTTGTTGAGCGCGTTTGGCGAAATGGTCGCCCGTGGAACAGTTGGGGCGTTGCCCCAAACCCCACCAGAGGCGCCGCCTCTGGACTCCGCAAGGGGCATCGCCCCTTGACCCTTCCGCGCGATTGAGTTGGCTTCTCTTCCATACGCTGCCCGCGTGTTTATCCTCTTTTCCCTGCCTTAGGCGTTGTCCCTCTCAAATTCCTTCATGAACCCCACCAATTTCTTGACCCCTTCCATGGGCATAGCGTTATAAATCGACGCTCTCATACCGCCCACCGTCCGATGGCCCTTCAAATTCACCAATCCCTGTGCCGCCGCCTCCTTCACAAACGCCGCGTCCTTCTCCGCGTCGCCCGTCACGAACGTCACATTCATCAAGCTGCGATACTTCTTCTGCGCCGTCGCCTTGAACAGCTTGCTGTTATCAAGGAAGTCATACAGCAGCTTTGCCTTCTCCTGATTCACCTGATAAATCGCCTCCACGCCGCCGATGGACAGCAGCCAGTCGAACGTCAGCCCGGCGAGATAGATGCCCCAAGTGTTCGGCGTGTTGTACATGCTGCCCTTGTCGGCTTCGACCTTCCAGTCCATCAGCTTCGGGCAGATGGGCTTCGCGTGGCCGAGCAAGTCCTTGCGCACAACCACGACGCACAGCCCGGACGGGCCGATGTTCTTCTGTGCCCCGGCGTAAATCACCCCGTAGCGGTTCACATCCATCGGTTCGGAGAGAATCATGGAGCTTGCGTCGGCAACAAGGGGCGCTTTGACATCCGGCAGTTCCACAAACCGCGTGCCGTAGATGGTGTTGTTCTGGGTGATGTGAACGTAATCCGCGTCGGGATCGAACTTCGCCGCCGCCATGTCGGGAACGTAGGTGTAGTTGTCCGCGCGGCTGGTCGCAGCGATATTGACTTCGCCGTAGCGCTTTGCTTCTTCTGCGGCGAGGTGCGCGAAATTGCCTGAATCGACATAATCCGCCTTGCCCTTGACCATCAGATTCAGGGGAATCGCGGAAAATTGCAGCGTCGCGCCGCCTTGCAGCAGCAGCACCTCGTAATCATCCCCGATGTGCATCAGTGCGCGCAAGTCCGCGACCGTCTTGTCGAAGATATCGGTATACATCTTGCTGCGGTGCGACATTTCCATCACGGACATGCCCGTGTTTCCGTAGACCATCAAGTCCTTCTGCGCCTTCTCCAGCACCGGCTGTGCCAGCATCGACGGACCGGGGGAAAAATTATACACACGCTCCATTGCGTTTCGCCTCCTGCATCATTTAGTGGGTCATTTATTGCCCACCGGGTGAATTTCGTTCCATGTGCATATCATACGCGCTTTCCGCCCGAATTGCAACCCCTTTTGCAGGGAAAAACAGGAGAAATACAAAAACGCCCGCTGAACATGACCGTCAGCGGGTTTCCTTGTCACAGATCCAGTACATACCATTCTTTCTCAGTCCGCTGAAAGTCCAGCGACAGGAATATCTTTCTACTCTGCGTGTTGAAATCGTAGATGTTTGCCGTCACGCGCCGCGCGTGCTCAGGCAGGTATACATCGCGTTCAGCCACTCCAGCGAACACAGTTTGTCAATGTTGTCCACCCACTTGCAGACATCGCACTCCCGATACCACGGCAGCGCCGCTTCTGGGTTCGGATAATACGGAATCAGCGCAATCTCCTCGTCCACCACTCGATTTTCCACGCTTACCCCCGCAGCCCCAAGAGCGCCAGCACCGCCGTTTCCAGCGCGCCGTCCTCGTTGTACTGCCCTGCCTTCACCTTGTATTCCGTGTCAAGGCAGATTCCCACGCCGCGCCGCACCTGCGCACCGGTGTAGCCCTGCGCCTGCCGCATCGTGCGCTCCGCCGCGAACGGCGCAATGCCAAGATTCTTCACCAGCTCCTGCCGGCTCAGTTTCTCGTACTGCATGATTTTCACATGCTGCATCAGCCGGTACTGCCGCAGCAGCATTGCCAGAATGCCCAGCCGCTCCTGCCCGGCGGTCAGCATATCGCGCAGGAGCATCAGCGCCCGCGCGCGCTGCCCCGCGACGACGGCGTCCACCATCTCGAACACCGTGCATTCGATGGAGCGCGTCGCCACAGCGTGCACATCATTTTCCGTGATGGTGTCGCGGTCGCCCGCCAGCGCCGTCAGCTTCTCGATTTCCGCGCGCAGCAGCGCCGTATCATTGCCGACCGTGAAGGACAAAAGGCTCGCCACGTCCGGCGCGCACTTCTTCCCGTTCTGCTGGAACACGCGGACAATCCACCCGTTCAGTTCCGCATCCCCCAGCGGCTCGAACGACACGATGCCGCCCTTCTTCTTCACCGCCGAATAGAGCTTCTTGCGCCCGTCCGCCTTGCCGCGCACATAAATGACCAGTACGCACGAATCCGGCACTTTCGGGATGTAGCTGACGAGCCGCTCTTCCGCCTCGCTCCGCCCGGTCGTGCCATTCAGCTCCCGCACAACGACCAGCCGCTTGTCCGACGCGAACGGCAGCGTTTCGCACGCCGCGATAACCTCCCCCGCCGACGGATTCTCCATGATGCTCTCGTTCAGCTCCGCCAGTCCGTCCGCCAGCACCGCCTTGCGCAGCGCGGCCAGCGTCACGCTCTTGATATTCTCCTCCACGCCCTCAAACAGGTACGCGCCGCTGACCTTCCCGGCTTTCAGTGCCTGCACAAATTCATTGTGATTCATTGCATTCCCTCAAATTCTTCGATGGTAAAGCAGCTGTCCGCCATACGGATGATGATGGCTCCGCTTTCCAGCGTACTGTACACATCCGCATCGGTGATGCCGCGCAGATAATCCGCCGCATTCTCTCGTTTGGTGGACACCAGCACGGCAGTCGGCGCGCTTTCGTCCAGAAACGCCTGCGTCGTGCCGTTCTTTGACCCGTGATGCGCCGCTTTCACCACGTCCGCGGATACGGCGGCGTACTGCCCGTACCGCGCGCTCAAATCGCCTGTCAACAGCAGCTTCACGCCCTCCGCCTCCACCAGCAGCGCCATCGAGCCGTCATTGGCGTTTGACGCTGAAAATCCTTCCGGCGGAAAGAGCACCGTCAGCTTGCCTTCCGCCCACTGGAGAATGTCGCCGCGGCAGACGGTTTCGATGACCGTGCCGTTTGCCTCCATCCGCGCCAGCAGCGGGAGTACCTCTTCGTCGAAATCCGCCTCCAGTGCGCCGGACGGCATCACGCACCGGCGAATCGGGATGCCCTCATCCAGCAGTTCCCGCACGCCGCCCGCGTGGTCGCTGTGCAAATGCGTCAGCACGAGCAAATCCACCGGCAGATGCCCCGCGCGCAGGTATGATGCCAAATCGCCGCCGTATTCGCCCGCATCCACCACCAGCACATGCTTCTCCTGCCGCAGCACGGCGGCGTCGGCGTCGCCCATGTCAAGCTGTATATATTCCGTCCCGGAAAACGGCGCGGGCAGCAAAATCGTCGCCATCAGCACTGCCCCTGCCGCAAGCATCGGCAGCCGCTTTTTGCGGTTCTGCCAGCGGTTCCGGCTCTTTCCGAACGGCAGCAGCGCCGCAAACACCAGCAGCCAGCCGAGTACCACCCACGCATCCGGCTGACGTGTCCACAGCGTCGGCGCGAACCGCCCCAGCGCGTTCACCAGATGCAGAAATCCCTCACTGACTGCGCGCGTCGCCGCCCCCGGAAGCGCCGCCAGCCACGGAATCGGCGTCAGCAGCAGCGTCACCCAATCCAGCAGGAGCAGCACATTCATCCCCGCCACCAGCAGCACATTCACCGCAATGCCCAGCAGCGGCACGCGCCCGAACCAGTACAGCTCCGGCAGCAGTACACCGAACTGCGCCGCCGCGGAGACGGACAGCAGGGACAGTATCTTCCCCTTCCAGCTGCGCTTTTTCTGCGCGTTCGGGGCGGTCTGCGCCGTTATCCCGCAAATCGCCGCCATCACGCCGTACGTCATTTGGAACGACGCGCTGAACAGCTGTGCGGGCGCAAACAGCAGCTGAATCATTGCCGATGCGCACAGCACATGCGGCATCAGCACCCGCTTGTGGCGAATCCTGCCCCAGCAGACGAGCGCCCAGAGCAGCACGGTGCGGACGGCGGGCGCATTTCCGCCTGTCAGGAACGCATATGCCAGCAGCATCGGCAATGTCAGCGCCATCCGAAGCCGCCGATGTTTCACCGGCATCATCAGCAGCGCCAGCAAGGCAACCAGCACGCCCACATGGAAGCCCGAAACGGACAGAATATGCGCAATACCGAGCCGCCGGAACTGTTCCTGTTCCTCGTCCGGCACTTCGTCGCGCATTCCCAGCAGCACCGCACTCGCCAGCTGTCCAGCTTTCTCGCCGCAAACGTCTCTCAATGTCTGCGCCATGCGGTGATTGAACCGTGCCGCCAGCCCATAAAGAGAAAGCCCGTCCGGCAGCGCTTGCAGTTTCGCCGCACCATACAGGCCTATCAGGATATTCTTCTGCCGCAGAGCCTGCCGGAAGTCATAACCATGCGGATTCCGTTGTCCCTGCGGATGATAGACTTCGGCGGTCATGCTGATTCTTGCCCCCGGCATCAGGAAGTCCGGGATATTTTCATCCGCCTTAAGGTAGAACGTCCAGTACGCGCCGGATGCAATGCGCTCGCCGTTCAGCGTCACGTCCCGCAGGATAACGCGTACCTGCCCCTTCTCCGCGCGGAAGTCCACCTCGCCCGCAACGACGCCTGTCACCTGCGTGTCTCCCTCCGGCGGAAGCGTCGGATTCGCCGTGCGGATGCCCAGCGCCGCGCCAAGCAGGAACGTCAGCAGCAGGCAGCCCGCCGCGCGCGTTCTCCGCCGTCCCAGCAGAAGCAATCCCGCCAGCGCCGCCGACACGCAGAGCATCGGCATTGCACTCGTCGGCGCTTGGAAGCCGAGGGCGATGCCCGCCATCATCAGCAGTGCCGCGCAGGGCATGAGAGCAGTTTGCAGCAATGCGTGCCGTGTTCGCGCGTCAGACACGATACGTTGCGCCGATGTGCGCCAGCTCCGCGTCCGTGCGAATCGCCCGCGCCTGTTTGAGCAGCGTTTCCGGGTCGATATTCGGATTCAGGTGGGTGATAACGAGCTTCTTCACGTGAGCATCGCGCGCCAGTTCCGCCGTCTGCGCCGCGGACAGATGCGGCAGCCCCTCCTGCCACATTTCCGTTGGGAACAGCCCATCCGCCAGCAGCAGATCCGCGTCCTGCGCGAAGTCCGTCAGCCCCTCCACGGTATTGGTGTCGCCGGTGTAGCACAGCGTCTTTTCGCCGTCCGTCACGCGGTACATAACCCCCGGCACAGGGTGACGCGCGGCAAAAACGCGCACGGAAAATTCGCCAATCTGCACCTCGTCGTCCTTTTGCACGTCATGCAGACAGAAAGCGCCGCTTTGCTGCACCACCTTGCGCACCATCGACGATTCATCCACCGGCGCGTAGACATCCAGCGGTTTTGCCGCGCACGCCTGCAAGCGGAACAAGAGCGGCAGCACGTCGCTGCAATGATCGAAGTGCCAGTGCGAGAGCAGCAGCGCATCCAGCTTCTCCGGCGGCATCAGCGCCGTCAGCCTTCCGAGCGTGCCGCTGCCCATATCCATCGCCACGCGCGTCTTTTCCCCGCGCATCAAATATCCCGACGTTGCGCCATTCGCCGCCGGAAACGGTCCATTCATCCCCAGCACAGTCAATTCCATTCGTATTCTCCTTACCTTCGGGGAGGCGCAAGGGGCGTTGCCCCTTGACCCCACAAGGGAGTTCCTCCCTTGACCCTTCCGCGCGATTGAGTTGGTGACTTTTTCATACAGTGCCCGCGTGTTGATTAAGGAAACGCAAGAGGCGTTGCCCCTTGACCCCAGCAGGGCGCTGCCCTGCACCTGCGAAGGGTCTTCGACCCTCTCGACACCCTTCTCGCGATTGAGTTGAGCGCACTTTCATGCTTTGCCCGCGTGTTTAGCAGGGGTTTCGCGCCTGCGGGCGCGACCAGAGGGCATGAAAACAGACGAAGTCTGCGGTCGCCCTCTGGACTGCTTCGCATCCCATCTAAGTGCCTTGAGCTTTTTTGTTGCTTGTTTTTTATTGCTTGCCTAAATGATTTCGGATTACCCGACCGCCTCGTTGACCGTTTCTTCCTGCATCGCGTCCCACAGCTCCGTCTGTTCCTGCACGAAGTCCTCATCCGGCATCAGCGGCGTCGCGGTGTCCTGATCGTAGGAAACCGTCATCTGCACCAGCACGGCAGCATAACCCAGCCCATCGACATTGACTTTCTTGTTCAGCCCGACCTTCTTGCCGTCAAAGCGCCGCGTACCCAGCGTCTGCGCGGAGAGGGCGGATTTCGCCACATACACCGCCGCGCGGTCAATCGTGCCATCCACCGTCAATTCCGCCGATACGCTCAATTGACCGTTGCGCACCGTGAACGTCACGCAGCCAAGCTGCACATCGCCGGAGACCATCGGCACGACCAGCGGCAGTTGATTATTCAGCGCGCTCAAATCCAGCAAAATCGCCTTTTTAGGCGACGAAACGCCGCTAACATCCGACAGCGGCAGTCCCGCCGTCGTGACGTTGGAATCCGTCAATCTTGGCGCAACACGAACGACCGTGAAGCTGTTTTCACCGCTGTCCGTGGACAGGGTGACGCGATACGTCGTCTGTGCGCCATTCTGCGGCAGATACACTTCCTCTGACGCGAACATTCCGCTGCACACGCCGTAATCGCGCTGATAGACCGTCGATCCCCACTCGTCGCGGATGGTCATTGTAACGCGGCTGTCCGTATCCAGCGGACATGACACGGACAGATACCCCTTGTCGCTCGTCACACTGCCGCCCTGCGACGCATCCGCATAGTACACATCTTCCGCCAGCGCCGGAAAAGCCGCCAGCAGCATGAACAGCAGCGCCAGAAATACACCCTTTTTCATCAGGGGATTCACCTCTATGAGATATTATGAGATATTGCGCAGACCTTCCCGCCTGCACTGATTCAACGATTTTCCGATGGTTTTTCATCCCGCGCAAAAGGGCTTTTCTCAGTCCACCATCAATGTAACCACCGCCGGCACAATCACCTCGCGGAAGCGCAAATCTGCGCGCTCCGCCAGCACGCCGGGGGTAATGCACTGGTCGATTTTCGCAAATTCCGGCACATTGATTGTCTCGGAGGACGTTGTCGTCAGCGTATGCACGTCGTTTTGGAAGGTATCGCCGCGCTGCGGGCGGATGACCACCAGCCCCAAGCGTTTCATGGCGTATTCCAGCCGGGTCAGCTGGCTGAGCATTACCGCGCGCAGTTCCAGCAGGGGCTTGGCTTCCTCGGCGCTCATTTCCGGCTTCATCAGCTTCGCAATCGCCTGATCCACCGCGTCGCCGAGTTTCGTCGCCATGCCGACGTAGCACTGCCCCAGCATCCGCGTATCCGCCTGATAAATCGCCGTCTGCCACTGCTGCATCCGGGTGTTCTGCTCCTCCTGCATCCGCGCGAAATCCTGCCGCAGTTTGTCGTACTGCATCCCCGCATCGTCAAACAGCTGCGCCGCCCAGCGCGCTTCATCCTCCATCCGCTCGCGAACCGCCTTCTGCTGCTGTCCAAACGCCTCTTGGAATTTGGCGCGCCCTGCCTGTGCAAACTGGGCTTCCTGCGCCTTCAGTTTTTCTTCAAATTCCGCCAGCAGCTTTTCCTTTATCGGCTTGATTTCTTCCTCTGCCCTGCCGGTACGGGCTTCCTCTGCCTTCCTATTCGCTTCCTCCACCTGCCGGGCGGCGTTCTCCAGCGATTCATCCTGCATCTTCGCCATCAGCTGATACTCCTGCAGGCGCGCACGAAGCGCATCTTCCTCCGGCGCGGCGCTCCGTCCGTCCCGGCGCGCCTGATAAAGCAGGCGGCTGACCGACCGCAGCACACGCACGCGGGTTGTAAACGATGCGCGCACAGGCAGTTCCGGGTCTGCCGAATAAGACGCCAGCAGCTCCCACGTCATCGGCTCGCGTTCGGCAGTGAACACATCCGGCACAGCGTTCGCGGCATCCGCCATCGGCGCATCCAGTACCAACATCTGATAGCACTGCGTCACCGCGCTGTACACCAGCATGGCGCATTTGCCCTGATGCTTCTGCGTCAGCTGTGCATCCAGCTGATCCAGCAGCATGGACGCCCCCAAGTCGCGCAGCTCAATATACAGCCGGGAAAGCAGCTTCTGATAATAATCCCGGCGATTCTGTCGGCTGCCGCCCGCCAGCTGCTCCACCGAATCCTGCTGAAACAGCGCCAGTGCGGACAGCGTTTCACGGCGGCTTTCGTACTCATCATCATACGCCGCCTGCTGCTGTTCCGCCCGCTGATAGCGGTCATCCTCCGCCTTTTCGCGCGCTTTTTCCTGCTGCTGGTCTACCGTCTGCTCCTGCTCCGCCATGGTATTGCTCCTTCCGCGCATTGTGCGCTTGCTGTCGCTTTTTGCTGTTTCTTAGTATACCATCACCTTGCGCGAATTGCAACCCTGCTTGACCGCGGCGGATTTCCGTTGTATAATTCCCACCAGTGCTCTATATTTTACGGGGAGGTCATTTCCCATGCAGCCTGTTTCTTCCGATGCGCCTGCATATCCAGACGAATCATCGGCAAAAATACCCAAGACGCCGTGCGGCACGGTCAAGCGCGCGTTTCGGGCGGCTTTTCCCCACACACTGCCGATTCTGGCGGGCTTTCTCTTCCTTGGCTTCGCGTATGGTCTGCTGATGCGCACCAAGGGCTTTTCGTTCCTCTACCCGATGTGCATGGCGATGACAATTTTCGGCGGTTCGCTGGAATATGTCACCGTGTCAATGCTGCTTTCAGCCTTCGCACCGCTGGAGACGTTTCTGATGGCACTGCTGATTCAGGCGCGCCACCTGTTCTATGGGCTGTCTCTGCTGGGCAAGTATGCCGGGGCTGGCTGGAAGAAGCCGCTGCTCATCTTTGGCCTGTGCGACGAAACCTTCTCCATCACCTGCTCCGCTGATGTGCCGCCGGAGGTTGACCGCGGCTGGTTCTACCTGTGGGTAACGGTGCTGGACTGGTGCTACTGGGTTGCGGGTGCGGCGCTGGGCGGTCTGCTCGGCGGACTTTTTCCGTTCGACACCAAGGGACTTGATTTCGTCATGACCGCTATGTTCGTGGTCATCTTCGTGGACAACCTTTTGAAGGAGAAGCAGCACTGGTCGAGCCTGATTGGCATTGCCGGCGGCACGATTGTGTATATGCTGCTGGTGCAGATGATGTAATCGCTGTCACAAGCAAAGCACACTATTTTCTTTACCGAATCCACTAATTGCATTGGTCAAAACTCATATCAACCCCACCGGAGGACATGCCCATGAAACAGCTTCCGCTCCCTGCGCATCCCGTATTCCCTTCCCGGCTGGACAGCTTGGCAGCGCTGCCGGAACTCCTGCGCAGCCGCCAAATCGGCTGCGTTCTCGTCATCGGCGATGCCCATGCCGTCGATTGCGAATCGCTCCTGCTCCCCGTGCTGGAGGACAGCCAAATCATGTACGCAGTCCACGCCGCCGTGTCACTGTCGGACAGCAAAGACGGCGCGCTGACCCGCACGGACGTTGATACTGCCCTGCAGGCCTTCACCGACAAACAGGCGCAGGCAATTCTTGCCGTCGGCGGCAATGACGCAATGGCGCTGGGACAGGCGCTGCTGGCGCGTCTGCACACCAAAGGACATGCAGAAACATTCGAGCAGTGGCGCGCGATTCCGCTGATTCTCCTGCCAGCAGCGGCGGATGCATCCGCCGTATTCGCAGAAACAGGTGACGTGTTCGACCCGGTGCGCGGAAAATCACGCCGCTTTTCGCTTCGAGCGCATACCAGCCGCTATGTGCTGATGGATGACGCGATGCTGGCGCTTCAATCGCGCGAATCGCTGCTCCGCACAGGGATTTGGACAATTGCGCACGCCATCTGTGCGGGCATGAGCCGCCTTCTGCCGCGCGAAGAGCGTCAAAAGGCGGAAAACGCCCTTCGTGCGCTGACCGGACAGCTGATTGCCGTCAGCGACGATGCTGCCGTGCCGGAAAGCGAACGCTTCTCCTCCGATTTGGCAAGCCGCCGCGCGCTGTACACCGCGTCGCTCAATGCCGCGGAAGCCTTCGCTGTTTCACATGATGCGGTGCTGCCCGCACTGCTGAATGCCTTGACCACCGTAAAGCAGCTTTCGCCGGACAAGACGCTCCCGCTGCTGCTTGCGTCGATGATTGCGCAGTCCGAAGGTGCGCGGCGAAAGGCGCTGTCCGACATGGCAATCGGCGCGGGGCTGTGCGCCGCGGACGCGGACGGCGCGGCGGCGCTGACGGCATGGGTACGCGACCTCGTGTTCCATGCGGGGTACGGCTTGACCCTCCCAACGCTGTATCATCGGGATATTCCCGCCGTCGCGCGGATTGCCGCGCAGAACACGCTGCTGAACCGCTTCGCCTTGGAGGACATCCTCCGCGCCGTCATGACGCCCGATGCGCCCCACGCGGATATTGCCGCGCTGTTCGCCGCGCAAAAAGCCTGCTTTGCGTCCGGCATAACGCGCCCCGTGCCGCATCGGCTTGACCAGCTTCGCCGCCTGCGCCGCGCGATTCTGGCACACGAGCAGGATATTGAAGCTGCCCTGCAAAGCGACCTCGGCAAGTGCAGGACGGAAGCGTACATGTGTGAAATCGGCATGGTGCTGTCGGAATTGGGCTACCTGCTCCGCCGGACGCGCCGCTACTGCCGCGATACGCACGTTCTCACGCCGCTGGCGCAGTTCCCGGCGCGCAGTTTCATCCGCCATGACCCGATGGGCGTCGTACTCATCATGTCCCCGTGGAATTACCCATTCCTGCTGACCATCGAACCGCTGCTTGGCGCACTGGCGGGCGGCAACTGCTGCATCCTGAAGCCGTCGAAGGATGCGCCCGCGACTTCCGCTATTATCCGGCAAATCTGCGCCGAATGCTTCCCGCTGGAGGAAGTTGCCGTTTTTATGGTGCTGATGTCAGTCGCCTTGCAATCCATTGATAATGCTTGATTGTAGCGCAATAAGCAAGAACACGCAATTCCCAAATTCGCAATTTTGACTCTCTTTCCGTCGCACGAAGTAGTCAAAACGGGGGTCAAAAATCCCCTCCATATTGCATTCATGGAGGGGATTTTTGTCAAGCGTTTTTCTGCGAGATGATTTGCGCCCACTTCTTCGCGTCTTGCACACGCTTTCGGTCCTCCGGCGTGTTGACGCTGATGGAATGAAGCGCCGTCTCCACCTGCTGGATTGTCGGCACTGTGTCCAAGTCCGCGCTGTGCGTCATGAGGACAACCGCATCCCGGCGTTTCTTGTCATCGGCGGGTTCCTGCACACTCTGTGCATCGGCTTTCGGGGCTGACCGCGTGGCGAGGTACTCACGCACTGTAATCAGCGCCGCCAAATCGCGGATGTTCTGCGGATTGTTGCCCTCCTCGATTGCCTTCTCAATCTGCCCATCAATCCACGTTAGCGTAACCACGCAGCCAGCCCCTTTCCGTTATGCTTCTTTCAGTTCTTCCAGCGCCCGCCGAATCACGTCACGCTTTCCCGGCTCGATGGTACGCATCAGCTCTTCCAGCTCGTCCATCAGTCGCTTGTCCGTGCCGTCGTGGCGGCTATACCGCCCGCGCATATCGCGCCCGCGGCGGCTGTATCGGTCATCGCGGTACATACCGTCATAACTGCCCCGCGCTTCCCAGTCGCCGCCGTTATTGCTGTACCCGTCCGATTCAAGCATCTCAATCTTGTCGATGTTTTTGATGGTGTCTGTCAGCTTGTGAACGGCTTCGAGGTCACCAGCAGACATATCCTGCTTTTCCGCAATCTCTTGCAGCTCTTCACAGAGTTTTTCTTTAAGCTCATGCAGATATTTCATTGCGTTTCTCCTTTCCTCACGCAACGCGCGTGACAATCAGGTTGGCATTCTGCACGTCAATATCCACGCCAGCGGTATTTTTGACGCTGATTGTCGTGCAGCACCCCGCCGGAACGTCCACAAAGGTATCAATGCTGACGTTCTGGTACTGCGCCGCCGCAGCAGGGGTGACGATGGCGGTAGAAGCCGGAAGCGCCTCCCCTGCGATTGCAAGCGCAACGGAGATAGCTCCGGCAGTGCCGCCCGTCGGAATGGCGATATTGCCACCAAAGTTGACGCGGAAACGTGCGCGGCACTGTCCGTTTGTGATGCCCCGCAGCGTTACGATGCCAGAACCTTCACGATGGACGATGCACCGCGTGGCGCACACAGGCGTGGCAGTAAAAAGGACATTGTTGCCATTGGCGACGGTTTGAGCCGCCGCCGCAGTATATTCAGCCATGTTTTTTCTCCTTTCAGCGGCAGGGCGCGAATCAATCAACGCCCCGCCGCTTTTTCAGTTGCCGTTATCGGCTCATCCTGCACAGGCAGGAAGCTGTCTGGAGCTTAACCAGCGCAATACTGCGCCTGATTGCAGCAGAACGGGTTGGCTACCGTGTACGCCGGAACGGGGCAAGGACGAATCGTATTCACCAGATACTGGTTCTGTGCTGCCTGAGACGCGGCAAGCTGCAAGCCGAAAATCTGCTGGTTCTGCGCCGCAATCTTTTCGTCCTTCGCCTCGATGCGCTGTGCCGTCAGTGCGTCAATCACCGCTCGGGCGTTAGCGTTGGCGTTGTCCAAAATGTCGCGAACGCCGCTCTGAATGGTGTTGCGAGTGTCGCAAGCCTGAGTGGCAAGGTTGTAGTTCACGCCCTGAATCGCCGTTTGCGTCTTGCAGCAGCAATCCGCCGCCTGTGCCTGCATCGCGTTAAGCTGCTGCATCAGCGCGGTTTGCTGATTGGCGCGGGAGAGTTCCGAAGTCATGCTCATTGTTTTTCTCCTTTCGGAATTTTAAAGTATATGCTAAATTGTTGCGCAACAATGATAGCCAAAGTTAAGAACCGAGGAACGCTTGAAACATTTGCGCCGCCTGTTGCAGCTGATTAAGCTGGTTTTGCGAGATTTTGCCGGATGCAATCAGCTTGCGCACCTCCTGCTCCGGGTCGCCCTGAAACGTCGCCTTGAACTGCTGAAACTGCTGCATCATCTGCTGAAAATTTCCCAGCGCTCCGGGCATCTGCCCGCCGCCAAGTGCATTAAACAGTGGGTTCATCCTGCGTTACCCCCTTCTTCTTGCGCCCTTCCAGCGCTTCAAGGCGCTTCGCCAGCGTGTTAAGTTCGTCCCGCGTCACATACTCCGGCGCGTCCTGCGCGCTGCTGGATGGCTTTACGGATGCGTTGCGCTCCACGTAGTCAAACGTTCGCATGGACGGCATTCCCGCCGCGTCCGCTGACTTGATGTAAAACGTCTGCTTCTCGCTGTCCATCAGCAGCACGCTCGAACCGTTGGCGACAAGGTAGCTCTTTGCTCCGGCTTCACCCTGCACCCAAATCAGTCCGTTGCTTGATGGCTGCGCTGGCTGCTGCATCATCGGCTGCTGTGCTGCTCGAAGCTGCGCAAGCTGGTCTGGCATTGCCGTCTGCTGCGCGTTATAGTACGGAATCTGTGGATAATATTGTGGATAACCATACGCCATACATCAATCCTCCCTCTCCCAATAGTACGCTGGTATTTCCGCGCCGCTGTCCCATGCGTCGTACCAATCGCCATCAATGGAGCACACAACGTGGTCGCCGATACCGAGGACGTATACACCGCGCGGATGTTCACGGCAGAAATCCGAGACGGTATAGCAGATTGGACAAGTATCCGGCAGGGCGTGGCGCGTGAATCCGCGCTCATGCAAGTAGCGCCCCCAAACGTGGTTGGCGTTAGGCATATCTCCGCAGTCATAGCCCAGCGCACAGAGCGCCGCATAGGTGCTTCCCCACGTCTCCCCTGCCGCTTTTGATGCTGCACGGACAGCGCAATCCCCGACACGCAAGCCGCGCGGATTAGGGTTGTAGTGGATATACACCGCACCACCTCCTACTGATTATAGTATAGGCGATTCGGACGGTTGTGGAGTGCAAACAAAACGCGAGAAAGTTGCAAAAAACTTGCGAAAAATCTTGAAAAAGTGTTGACAAGTTGCACAACTCGTGCTATAATACATAGTGTCAAGGGGCGGTACAAAACAGAGCCCCGGACGGAAAGAGGTAATGACCATGGCAAAAGCAATTGCCACCTACAAATGCCCTGATTGCGGCGCTACCGTTGAACGCCGCATTGACGGCTTCAATCGCCGGGACGCGGACAGCAAAAAGGAATGGGCGGAAGCTCATCCCCTTCTTTGCGCCGACTGCTACCGCAAGCAGCAGCGCAAGCAGCAGCGCGAAGCGGCGGCGGCATTGAGCCTTCCGACAATTCATGGCGTGAGCGACAAGCAAGTCGAGTACGCCACAGACCTCCGTGCGAAATTTGTTGCGCAGAACGAAAAGACAGTCGCGGATGCTATCGCTACCCGCGACGACCCCGATAAGCAAGCTGCGATTGCGGCGGCGGCGGAAAAAGCAGGTGTGACCATAGAGGAATTTATTCGCCAAAACCTTAACAAGTTTCCGTACAAGTGGCTATATGCTGCCTATGTCGTCTCAACCGCCACCGAGGCGAGGGACATCATCGATACGCTTACAGCCCGCTAAGACGAGTTCGACGCATGGTCTGCAAAGCGCGATTGGAGGACGCGGAAGCAACCGCAACGCGTCGAAATCATTTTAGACGATGAAAGGAGCAGCACAATGAAGAACGCAGGGCGCGTCAGCGTTGACCTTGCGCCAATCGTAGCGCGCGCAATGGCATTCCTCAACCCCGACGCGGTGGAGCGGTTTTATGCGCTGTCACCAGCGAAATACTATGCGGACACCATGCGCGGCGCTGGCAAGTCGTCTGTCGCAATTACTGCCGGACGCGCGGAACAGCAGATTGTTTCCACTCACGCGCTGGGCATTCTCCGCGCCGCCGAGGAAGCCACCATTCGCGGACTTCTCCGCGCGGTTGACCGCAAAACATACGATAAAACGCATGATGCCATTAAGTCATCCCCGCAGGGCGCGGAAATTTCGCTTGATTCCTGCCTGATTTTCGACAAAAATCTCGATACTGCGCTTTATCGCACGATGCTTGCATTCTTCCAGATTCTTGTTTCCGGAAGAAAAGTCGCCAGCAATGACAGCTTCGCCGACCTCTCGGACTGGCTTTTGTTGCAGTCTAACATCAAAAGCATCCGAAAAGAGCAGACGACCTCGGACGATAAAAAAGTCCTGCAAAAACATTTGGGAAAGCTGCCTGTCGCTGGCTTCGGCGACCTGTACGACCGTTTTGCCGTGGAAGCGATTGACGAGTTCGCGCTCATGTACGATGGCGCTGGCATTGATGTCTCGGATTACACCGCGGACATCCGCATCAATGCGGACGATGCCGCTATCATTCTTTCCGACGCACCCGAAAAAACGGCGCTCAATGCCGCGTCGCTGATGGTTGCCCGTGCAATCCAAAAGGACAAGGCATTTTGCATCAACAAAATCCTTCGCGGCGACGCTGCCGCCTTGGAAGCAGCGCGAATCGCGCAGGAAAAAGCCGAGCAGCGCGCCGCCGCCGCAGAAAAGCGCATTGCCGAGCTGGAAGCTGCCATCCGTCAGCAGGAGAAAGACGCGCAGAAATCATTCGCCGCCCTCCAAACACATGAAGCGGATGCGCAGGAGCTGACCGCCCTTCGCGACGCGCTCTGGCGCAGCGCACAGGAAGACACGCAGGAAGCCCCCGGCGACACGCAACGCCCCAGAATCATTCCTGACGGTGTTGTCATCGTCGGCGGGCATCCCGCATGGGCGCGCCGCCTGACCGAGCGTTTCCCTTCCATCCGCGCCTATCCGCACGGCACGACCTGCCCGGAAAGCGTCATCCGCAGTGCGTCGGAATTATGGATTCAGGCGGCGTATATGTCGCATACCGAGTTTTACGCCGTCATCGACGTTGCGCGCGGTTGCGGCATTTCCGTCCATTATTTCAGCGGCGCAGGCACGACAACGGCAATTGATAATCTGCTTAAATGATAGGAGGATAAAAAATGTTAAAAAAAAATGGAAATCGGATTGTTAAGAACGTCATTGTGACGCACGAGCAGAATGAGCAAATTAAGGCGATTGGGCAGCGAATTGGGCTAAGTGATTCGGCGGTTGTCCGCCTTGCCCTATCGCAGTGGCTTGCGGAAAGAACGCAAAAAACTTGCGAAAAATCTTAAAAAAAAGCATTGGCAAGTTGCGCAACTTGTGATATAATACATAGTGTCAAGGGGAGGTACAAAAAATAAAGCCCCAGACAGAAAGAGGTAACAGATATGGATTTTAAGGAAATCATGGCGATTGCAGATAACATGGACGTCGAAGCTACGGCGGGAAAAATTCTTGCGGAGATGGAAAAGGCAAAGGAAGATGAATGCTTGAATTTTTACGACTGGGGTATTCGCAACGATGACCGGGAGTTCTGTGTTGGAGATAGCATCCCCAACTCGTACAATTGGGACGACGGAGAGATGAGCGATGAGGAACTTGATGGCGTCTGTGCAACGCAAATTGTTATCGCAAATTCGCGTGAAAAACAGCTCAAGAATATCGCGCGGGCGTTGCGCATTAACAAGGTGTATTATAATGAGCACCTGTACCTGATGCGCTGCGATGGAGACAATAGCCATATTGGCGAGGACGAGCAGGAGATTATCATGCGCGATGCAGAGGTCGTTGCGGTTATTAGATAATCGGCAGGGGGTGTCGAATTGAATAAGACTTGCCCAATATGTGGTGGGCGCGTTCCCGATGGTCGGCGGATTTATTGCAGCGAAGGGTGCTACAAAATAAGCGAGAACCGTCGCCAGCGCGTCGGGACTGGTGCTCAAAGTGGAAATCCAGAAATGGTGCATACATTTACTTGCCCGGACTGCGGAAAAATTGTAACCCGTCCGACAAAGTGCACACGCTGTGAAGAATGTCAGGAAGCAGCGAATCGGCTGCATAACGCAATTTACAGGCGAAGCGGCGCAAGAAGACCGCTTGGTAGCACGGATAAGTGCGCGCGATGCGGGAAAGAGTATATTGTCTTTGGCGGAAAGCAGAAGTACTGTCCAGCATGTAAGGAGAGTGCAACTGCGGAAGCAATTCGGGAACAGCGACGTGCGTCAATGGAAGAAAAGCGCAATAACGCTGTCACCGGAAATATCATAAGAGAGCGAAAGCGAGTTGTTCCGAAGGAGAAAATTTGCAAGTACTGCAAAAAGACATTTTCTGTCGTCGGAAATGGAGAATATTGTTCAGAAGAATGCCGCCTTGCTGCTAAAAAGGAGTATCTAAAAGAATATGACAAGGCGCGTGCCGAACAAAAACGTGCGGCACAAAAAGCCCGCTACGAATCGATGACTTCGGAACAACGTGAAGAAGCAAATCGCAGAGCCAGAGAAAATTATAGGAAACGCAAATCAAAGGAACATATTACAAAGTAGATATAATGAGGACACCATGCCGGAAAAGCAAAAAGAACAGCTCATTTCACAAAGCGGCGTATTGTCTATGGGCTTCACAAAGTCCATGATAGACAAGCTGCTGCCGCCGCCTATCCTTAAGCGGAATCCACATTATGCGTCCTCCGCGCCCATGAAGCTTTGGCGCGAGGATGATGTGCGTTCCGCCATGGGGACGCAGGAGTTCCAGACGATGGCGGCAAAAGCAGCCGCACGGGAAGCGGCATCCGCAAAAGCCGTCGAAACGAAACGCAAGAACGCCGAAGGCATTGCCGACAACCTCATTGCATCCATCCACGTTACGCGCTGGGATATTCCCGTGCTGGAAGAGGCGACGCTGAACGCAAAGCAAGAATGGTTTCTCGAACACGGCAATGTGGATATGGCGACCCCAAACACCGAGACGCTGGAACGCTGGATGGTTAATTTCGTCCGTCATAACCTTTGCGAGTATGACGACAAATTGATTGACCTTTTCGGGCTTGTCGGCAAGGAAGAGCTGTACCATCGCCTAAAAACCGAAACCCTTGCGAAAATCGCGGAGGTGTATCCGGAACTTGACGTTGAGTGCAAGCGTCAGGCGCAAGAATAGTGTACAACAAAAAAAAGACCGGGACATTACGTCCCGGCTTTCTTTATATTCCTTTTTGGTAAAATCTCGGAGTATTTCTGCGCTTCGTCGTACTTGGTTTTCAGCGTGTGTATAATATAGTCAATCTTGCGAATGCTCATATTGTACTGCATTGATTGCTTTGTTCGTGTCCAGCCTTTTGCCCGCGACCTGATAATCAGTTCTTCTTCGTCTGACAAACAGGCTTCATCCACAAAAGCATCAACAACCGCTTTTGTCCATACGACTTCGCGGCTCATGCGTTACTCCTTCTGTTTATCCTTGCCATCTGCGACTGCCGCCGCGTCCGTCATGCCCTCACCGATGATGTAGGCGATGACCGTAGCACCCGCCATGATGATGCTGCCGACCTGTGTTGCGGTTTCATCCGCCACGCCGAACGCCATAATCAACATGGTCACAAAGGACACAACCGCCGCCCAGAACTTGCGGCTCGTCAGTTTGCGCTTCAAATTTTCGCTCATTTTGCATTTCCTCCCTTTAGGGCGTTTCCCCTCAACCAATTATCAATTTCCCTGCTTGCCGCCGTCATTTCGTCGGCGTTGCCGTTGTGTAACTCATGCTCCAAAAGTGCCTGTACTCCGGCGCACGTTACCATCAGTCCGTCACGCAGGCCGCCGATGCGCTCTTCGTGCCCATCAAGGCGGCGCTTGTCTGTGTCCAGCTTGCGATTGATGTCTGATACGCTGGATGCCAGCGCGGTTGTTGGCTGCTCCTGTCGCTTGCGTTCGTCCCTCACATTTTTTCGCGCGGTGTAAAATGTATTGTATGCTCCCAGCAAGACGAGAATCACGCCCAGCGCCAGAATCAGTTTATCGGCGGTGATGTTCTCCATCTCAACCTACCCCGCCTTCCAGTGCTGTGACGCGTTCCTCCAGCTTTTCGATGCGTTCCGCAAGCTCAGAGACCGTGGGTGTTTCCGTTTTGGAAATACCCACATCGACAAACTCCTCCATCATGTAGCCCTGATTTGCCTCCGTCTCGATGTGCAGCCAACCGCCACTATTCCCGATGACGTTGACGGAAGTGCCGATTTTGACTTTTTCCAGCACCTTTGCGGATTTGCTCGGCTCTGCGCGAAGGTTGACCGTGCTGCCGCTCTGCGCTGTCACGCGTCCGACGCAAATAACATCGTTGCTATCATCCACCATTGGTGTATCCTCCTTGTATTCGACCTTTTTGAGGTATCCTGCACACGCCCACGACTTGACGGGTGAAGCGACGAAGCCCGTTGCGCTGCTCTGCGCATTGAGAACCTTGCCGTCCTCACCCATCAGCCCGATGTGGTAAAAATCCCTCAAGTCGCCGTTGTAGTATTTTCCGCCCTGCTTGTAGCCAGACGGCAAGGCATACCGCGAATCGCCCGGATTCCGGCACTTGAAAACAGCCATTCCGGGCTTTGCGGCAGAAATCGGGACAAGCTCAACAATTTCCGTCCGCGCAATGCGGTTGCTGCCGTGGTAGATGTGCTGTCCGTGCTGACGGTATGACCACACAAATGCGCCGGAGCAGTCAACGTTCCCCGCCTCCGCTGCACCAGCCGTATACTTCCAGTGCTCGGAAAGCATCCGCTGGAAGTCGCCCAGAATGGCGGATACTGCGATTTTGGGCATGATGACACCTCCTCAAACTTGGTACTAACTTGGTACTAACTTGCTACTAACTTGCTACTAACTTGCTACCAATTGCAACTTAGATTGTTGCCGCGTCTTCCTTATTTTCCGCCGCGTCCAGCGAATCATAGTACGCCTGCGCCAGCTTCTCGACTTCCGCGATGTCATCCTCATTAAACAGCCCGTTATCGACGTGCGTGTACGCCTTATCAAGCCAAAACGCCACATCGCGTCCAGCGGAAATCTCGCGCTTGATTGCGCGAAGCGTCAGGTCATGCCGCGCCTTACTGTTGATTGCCATAAAGATACCTCCTTAATTTTGTGTCATGGATGCAACCGCATCCTCAAGATTTTTGATTACAATGGTCACGTCGCGCTGATACGTTACCGTCGCGCCAGCGCCGCCGCTCACGCTGATGACGGTCGTCGGGGCGTAGGTGGTCAGCGCCTTGTACGCGCTGATTTCAGCGGCGGAAAGAGCGGTTTCGACGGGTTCTGCAAGCGATGTCCAAACATATACCTCGTTCGCGTCGAGGAATGCTTTGAACTCATCAAGTGTTGATGCGCCTTTTTGTGCGTATGCAAAGCCGATGAGGTTGTTTTGATTGGCGATAGCGCCGCCGATGACTTCCGAACCTACCGTGGTGGAAAAGTGCGTACAAAGAACATTTGTCGCAGAAGTGCCAGCGAACCAAGCAAAGTATCTATCAACCTTTTGTCCGGACGTCTGCCAGTTGAGCGAAGACGTCACCTTGATTTTGGTGATGCGCTGCACGCGCACCCCGCGCGCCAAGTCCACCTCATCGCACACCCACTGCTGCCCGTTCTCGTCCGTGTAGTTTCCGCCGGATGTGACCGGGATGCCCGGCAGCGCGTTCGGCGTTTGCAGCGTTAGCGTCTGCGAATTATTCGCGCCGTCCGACACCGTGACCACCACCGTTCCGCCGTCACCCGCGCTGACAATCGGCACGGGCGCAGTCGGGAGCGGCGTGCCGTCCTGCGTGCTTTTGCCGCAGACACGCAGTCCGACAAAAGGCGCGGCGAAAGAATCCGTCGCAGTAATCGACGCGCCGGACACACTGCCAGATAACACATTCGCGCGCGCGGAAAGCGTGTTGGCGGTATTCGTGACCGCGCGGATAGCGTCGCCAGCAGCCTTTGCGTCCGCAGCGCGGTTCTCAAGCGTCAGCGTCTTGTCTGTCACCAGCGCCGTTGGAATCCCGCCATTCGGACCAACGCCATAAAGCGCCTGAATCACACCAATCGTGCTTGCGTCAACCATTCGTGCCACCTCCCAGCTTCACCCACGCACCCTGCGCGTTCTTCTGCCACATCGCCCCGAATCCGGCGGTGTACGCCAGACTGCCGATGCTTCCGGACTTCCCCGGCTCTGTGCCATTGGAGATGTCGGCGGCGCTATCCAACATCCACTCAACATAGTCCGTGTGGATAGTCTCGCCGTTATTCCTGCGGATTAGATTCCACGCCATTTTGTGCCGCCTCCTTAATTGTGATGATGATACTATCCGATTCCAGCCCGACGTTGCTGCTCGCGTCAACCGCCTGGAATGCAACAATCCGCGTTCCGCTCCCGGTAAATTGAGACTGCTTTGTGAACGTTATCGTTTCCTGCTGAACGTCATAGATTCGTTCGTTTACTGTGCCGTCCACAAGGAACCGGATTGATGCCGCGTTCTTCTGCGTCACCGTGAACGTCACGCTTTCGCCGACGGCGATTGTCGTTTTGTCCGCCTCAACGCTGATGATTTGCGGGCGCTGTGCCTCAAGCGCTGATACATCGTCCTTCCACGCTGCGTATAGCTTGTTATAATTTTGCGCGGCGGTGTTGGAGCGATATGCACCCATTTGCAGCAGTTCCAGAAGTAACAATTTTTCCTCATCCGTGATGTACTTCCCCAGGAACTGCTGCGCTGCGGATGTTGCGCTTTCTGCCGCTGCATTCGCGTTTGCCGCTGCGTTTTTGCAGTCTTCAACCTTTGCAAGCACCGTTGTAATGTCGGGGATGACGTTATCCGGGTCGTACACCGTCCCGGTTGCTTCCGCCGCGACGCGTCCCTCAAGCCACAAGATAGCCGTCGTGTCCTCGCCGACCGTTGCCGTGACCATCAGGCGGAAACGCCCAACAACAGCGTAACAAGCAGCGGAAAGCGTTACGGATGCCACGCCGTCGCTAACCGCGCCTTGCAAAAGAATCGTCGGGTTTTCGTCCGTGCTTGCGACGCTGTCCAGCCTGATAAAGCTGCCGACAATCGTTGCGCCAGAATCCATGCTGTACGGCGTGCCGTCCTTCTCAAACGCGATTTTCAGCGTGTGGGCGTTTGCTTCGCCTTGCACGAGCGCCGCTTTGAGCGGTGCCATCCGCAACCCGGCAGACAAGTTGCAAGTATAATTTAACTCATTCATGCGTCCTCCTTATTCCGTTCCGGCGGAAATAAGCCCACTCTTGCCACCCAGCGCCTCAATGATGCCGCTGACGCTCTTGCCCTCCGTTGACATGGTGACTTGTACCTTCTGCGGCTCAAGCAGCACATTGTCCGCGTTGAGCGTGAGAATGCGCTCATCGTAGCAGCGCCCGAATTTAGGCATTGCAACCCGGCAGATGCTCCCCAGCCGGAAATGGTCGTAGGGCAAACCTGTTATGGCGGACAGCTCCACAAGGGAAACGTCAATGGAAATTGGCGGGGTTTTCTTTTTCGCCAGTTCCTTCTTTGCGTTTTCCAACAGCGTCTCCTTGTCCGTGATGCTGTTATCCGAGTACTTGCCGCACACGATGCCCCACTCGTCGATGGTGTCCGCGTCGATGTAGTCCTTGCCATCGTTTACCGTGCCGACGGTGATGCCGTTTTTGCCGTATGCGTACATACGGGTCACAAGGTCATCGCGGTCGGTGCTGACCGTTGCGCTGGTCAGCGCGCCGTTAAAACGCGCTTCGCAGGAGACGGTGTTTGGCATATTAACGAGGTTGAGCGTCCACGGATGTGTGGAAAAGTCGTACTGCCACATCATTTCTGCGGGCGCCAAGTTCTTGACGTTGTTGATTGCTGTCCAGATGTTCGTCCCTGCGTCAAAATCGTATGTGAGGTGTTGCGATAACTCGCACGTTCCAATCTGCCAGCGCGTTTCCGGCTGGTAGGTGAGAAGCTGCGCCAGCACGTCAACCGCGTCAACGGATGCACTGCCGATTTTTAGCTGCTCCGGAAGAAGCCCGTCCATCAGCGTAGAAATAGCGTGGTCGAGGTTGACTTCCTGTGTTGCGTAATTTCTGTATGTCTGCGTGTCCGAGCGCAAACGGAAGATGCCGACGCTGCCGCCGATGTGGTACAACTCCACGAACTGCGTTGCGTCCATCCATGTACCGTCCACGAGCGTCATACTCGCGGTGGAAATGTCGTCGATTGTTAGCGACAAAGACAACGAAGAAGGGCGCAAGCGCTTGATTTCCCGCAGATTTTTGTCCAGCAGACGCGGCAAACGAATGTTGTTTGTGTATGCCTTGCTTGCGTCCGGGTCGGGGATGATGCCGGAAACATAGTCGATTGTGAGGTAGATGTCGCGGACGTCTACGTTAAAAGTCCGTTCCTTTGTATCCATGTAAACTCTATCCCAAAGCTGGAAAGATAGCGTTACAGTAAGCGACGCAGTGCTTGCGCCATCAGGAAGCGTCACCGTTGCAAATCCGGCTTCGTCAACGTGGATGTCGTTCACGTCCTGTTTCCGCTGATTTCCCCAAGAGTCGCGCTTGAAGTCTGCGTGCACTCGTGCGGATGTAATCACTGCATCAGCCGGGAGCACAACCGGAAAAGTGACCTTTGTTCTCCCGATTGTTGGATAGCCGACTTCCATCTGCCAACCAGTGGGATTTTCCACATCAGGGTTTACCTCAAGACGGCATTTTATTTTGGACGTTAGGGTTACTTCCTGCGGTGTGCCGTATGCTTTGTAGTTAATATTTCCGCCCCCTCGCCGTAACCGTTAGCGACAAAAGCCCGTCGCCGCTGAACGACACCTTATTGATTCCGGGTTTTAGCGTGATTTCGTCGGCGGACTGCCCGTTTCGGTTTCCCATTGCGGATTGCCCTGCCGCCGTGATTTGCTGGATGCCGTTATCGTCGTGTCCTATGCGGATTTCCTCGCCCGTTTTCACGCTGATATTTGTCAGCACGATTTTTTCGTTTCCGCAACTGATTGCAACGTTTGTCAGCGGGTCGATTGCCACAAAAACCGCTTCAAGCGGACACGCCACGTCCCCGCGATTGTAAACCGTCAGGATGCCACTTTTGCTTGCTTCAACTGTTTCCATTTTGGAAACAGTTGCTTCCTCCCACCACGGACGCTGATATGCCGTCAGCTTGATTTCCAGCGTGTCCGTCCACTTAAGCGCGGAAACACTCGCCGCCTCGATGCTGTCGATGTACAACCGTTGTTCCGGTCGGTATGACGTGTGCAGGTACTGTCCACCGCTGCCCCAGCGCATGATTTTACCGAGGACAAGCTGCCTGTGGATGGTGTTTGCTTCGTGGATTTCCACGGCGATTGTTACCGTAATGGACTGCCGAAGCTGCCCGGTGAGGTACATCCCCCCACCAGGGCGTGCTTCGGTTGTTACGGCTTCTTGTGGCGCGTCCTCCGAAATGTCGATGATGATGATGGACGGGTCGAGGTCTTCCAGTGCTTCTTCTCCCATCCACGCGCGGTATCGCGTTACCATTTATCGCGCCACCTCCATCAGATTTCCACGGATGCCCCTGCCGATTATCTTGTTAACAATGGGCGCAACCGCCGTTGCGACGGTTGCGCCATCTACGCTGAATGTGTTATTGATGGTTGTTGGCGGAAGCCCGGAAACCGCGTTCGCAATTTCGTCCGGGTTCGTTATCTGAACGAAAAGAACGCCGTCGCTATTGCTAAAAATGTTGGGTGCGCTATTGTTTCTTAGGCTTTCCTTGTAGTTCTCCATCATTTCTCCAAGCGCATTGAAAATAGACTGCGTTACAAAATCTTCCTGTATCGTTCTACTTTCGATTTCTTTTGCTGCGTCAATGGCGCTTTCGATGGCGGAGAAAACATTGCCGCCCGTTGTTTTTTCTTGCTGTTCGCTCGAAGGTGCGCCGATGTATGTATTCGGCACAAATTTAGGGTGCGCTGCGTTGGCAATAATCGTGTCCATCATATATAGTGGCGGCATATCTTTTGTAGCTCGATTGTTCCACTGCTCCGCTTCTTCGGCTTCCCGCTGACGCTGGTTTTCCTCCATGCGATTTTCCAAAATGTCAACGATGTCGTTCATTTCCTGCGTCTTCATTCCGACGAGCCGATTCCACCGCTGCGCGCGGGCTTTGATGTCGTCGGGCATTAGCCCATCTTCAATCATGTCCGCATAGCCGCTTCGCGCTCGTGCCTGTTCGCGGGCGCGGCGTGCTTGCGCTTGCTCTTTGAGCGTCGGGGCGGTTTTCTCGTGCGCAATATCTTCTTCTCGCTGGTCAGCATCGCCGCGAACGAAGAAGTCGGATATCCACGGCTTATCTTTCAGTTCGTAATCGATTTGCTTGAACCCCAACTGTTCGAGAAGCGCATTGATGCCCGGGATTTCCGCTTCGAGCGTCTTGCGTATGTCGTCGATGCCAGCCAAAAACGCGCTGTCATTTTCCGCCATGTACGCAGTGATTGCGTCCTTTTGGTCAAACGCTTCGAGCGCCTTCTCCATGGTTGAAAGCATTGACTGATAGGTTTCATCATTCGCAAGCGCCAGCCGCGTTTTGGTTTCCGCCATCGCGTTTTCTTCGTCGCGGGCGCGCTGGTAGTCTGCATTTAGCTGCTTGATTTCTTCCGGCGTTAGGTTCAGCAGACGCGAAAGGTACGCATCGTTATCGCGGGAGTATGTAGTAAGCCCTGACAAGATGCCAACGTCAACGCCAGACGCTTCGGCTTGCTGCAAAGCATCATTGTAGGCGTGTAGCGCATCCGCATTCGTCCCGTACCAACTAAGCACATTTCCCTTGCTGTAATCGGTATCGAGGAGATTTTTCATTCCCTCCTGCGTGTGCGTTACCATGTAGCCCATGCCCGACGCAACGCCCTTGTAGGCTTCCTGCGCCTTTTTCAGCGTGTCCGCGCGGTAGGTATCCACGTCTTTCAGCGCGGTTTTAAGGTCGTCAAGGGCTTTCTTCTCTGCGTCAACGGCGGCTTTGAAGTCGGAATTTAATTTTGCCTTGCGCCCTTCCGGGCTATTTACATATTCCTCCCGGCTTTTCTTTACATCGTCCAGTGCGACTGCTGCTGCTTCGGCTTGCGGAACAAGCTCTGCAAGTTCTTCCTTTTCGCTTTCAAGCTCCGCTTTTTCTTGTGCAAGCGGGTCTTTCGCGGCTGTCTGTGCGTTGCGGAAAAGGTCGAAATAGTAAACCTGCTCAGCGTTAAGTCCTGATGCAAGTCCTAACACATTGCTATACGGATTTTCCTTGCCAACAGCATAGCCATAACTTCTCACATCGCTTGCTGGCATATTATGAGCTGTTTGGTAGTCAGGCTCGTAGCCATATCGTTGTGCGTATGTGCGCCATGCGTCTTCTACGCGCTTGTCGTATAGTTTTTGTAGTTCGTCGCTGCTTTGAATGAGCAATTCCCTTTTGGCAATATCCGCTTCTTTCTCCGCGATTTGCGTCTGCAAATCATCATACCTTTTCTGCGCATCGGATACCGCTTGGTCGTAGCTGTTGTATTTCGTTACTCCATGCAATGTGTCAACGTAATTCTGTATGGCTTCATCGTTGCCGATGATTGCATCCGTTGTAAGGTCGACGTACTGTGACAACCCCGGCATAACGTCTTTCAAGGCTTCCAGCGCGGCGCGCCATTCCTCCGTGGATTTTACTGCGTCGCCGCTCTCATCCTCTATACTCCGCATGGAATCAACGATTGTGAGCGCACGCTGGTATGCCACTTCTGCATCAAACAGCGATTCGTCGCGTTCGGAATAGATTTTCTCGATTGCCGTTTGCTGGTACGATTTATCCGACAGCACATTGTTGAGCAGCGAAATCGCGGGCGTTACAACGCCAAGCAGCCCCTTGCCAAACTCTGTCTTAATGCGGTCGAGATTCGTTTGCAGCTTGCGCATCTCATTTGAGAAGCTGTCCCCGGTTCGCGCGAAGTCGCCCTGAGCGTCCTTCGTGGCTTCCAGCAGATACTGATAGCGCAACGTCGCCTGTTCCGCCTGCGACATCTTATCAAACGCCTTATTCATGCCCTTTTCGAGGGCAAAGGCGTTCAGGTTTGCGACAGACATATTGATGCCAAGCGCCTTCAAGGGCTCGTTTTCCCCGGAGATGCCGGAGCGGATTTTCTCAAATGCCGTGTCGTGGTCGAGATTGTAAAACGACGCCATATCCGCCGCCAGCCCCGCCATGTCCATAGACATTTGCAGCACTTGGTCATCCGCGATGCCCATCGACTTGAGCATAGCGCCCAGCGTGGACGAATACTGTTTCGCCTTGGTTTCCGTGATGCCGTAGGCGTTCAGCGCCTCCTGCGCCCACTTGTTGATGGTGGACGCGGAATCTTCAAACGTCACGTCCACAACGTTCTGCGTCTCCACAAGGTCAGACGCGAGTCCGATTGATTCGTCGATTGAACCCGTGATGCCGTCGATAATGCTATTGATGCCATTCACTGCCATGTTGGCAATGAACTGCCCGCTTGCAATATCGCCAATCACATCGAGGCGGCTCAAAAATCCGCTCAGCACACCGCCGCCCGAATCGCCAGAACCGCCGCCGTCTGCGGCTTGCTGCAAGGACTGGATTTGCTGCTGCAAACGCTTGATTTCTTCCGTCGCTTGCGTGGACTGCTGCTGCGCTTGCTCCAATTCCGACCGAAAACGTCCACCGTCAAACGTCGGATGAATAGCAAGGCTGTTGAGTTCCTGCTGAAACTGCTCCATTTCCTGCCGGATTTTATTCAGTTCCTGTGTGTATCCGCTTGTATCAATCTTAAAACTTGCGTACAACTCAAATGCTTCCGCCATCTTCTGCACCTCCCCTCGACATTAGTCCGTTTATAATATCGTCGCAGATTTCCTCTGCTGTTTTTTGCTTTGTTTCATGCTTCTCTGTGCCGAAAACGTCGCTGTATGACGGGATTTCCAGATTCGCGCCGCCGAACGACGAAATAGCGAGCACCGTCATCCACGCCATATTAGCCATGTAGCAACGTTTTGCTTCCTCCTGCGTTTCGTGCGCCAGAAGCACCCCCAGCGCGTGAACGTTTTGCGGGCGGTACTTGTACAGCACAGGGATTACATGATGCACCCCAGACGAAGCGCAAAGGTAAAAAAAGCAAACAACGAATCGAGTGTGTCCTTGTCCATCATGGCGGCGGTTTCCGTGAAGTCCATTTCCGCGACTTCCTCCGCCGTCTTGCCGTGCATCGCGCCGAGAATCCCCATCGTTTCCTTCGGATGCTTGGCGTACAAAATCGGCAGCATCTTCATCAGAATGTCTCGTCCGACAACGTCACCCTTGCTCTTTTCTTCCACAAAGGCTTTCATTTCCTTGCTGTTGACCAGCTTGTCGATGTACGGAATGGCGTTCGCCATCTGCTCAAATGCGGTTGCGGTATTCATGCGTTTTCCTCCTCGAAATTTACGAAAGTGCGGCAGGGCGCGAACCCTGCCGCGTGTTATTAGGCGGCGGGGTCGAAGAAAATAACCTCGCAGGGTGCATATCCGTCGGTTTCCAGCCCATCCTGATGCGCGGTAAACTCCACCGGAATAGTGCCCTCGCCCTTGTCCGTCCACGTCAGCGTTGCGCCCGCCGTGTTCAGTGCGTTTTTGATGGCAATCAGCACATAGCCCTTCGAGGTGTCGCCAACCCAGACGAGACTCTCAATATAGTCCGCGTCCTTGATGTCGGTGCGAATCTTGATTGTGTGCTTCTTCTCCGTGTCCGTTACATCGGCAGTGCCAAAAGAACGCTTAAGGTTGGTTGCGTTGATTTCCAGCAGGGTAGTCGTCAGCTTGATAGTCCAACCATCGTTGACGCTGCTGCCTTTCCATTCCTCTCGCTTGCCGTCCGCTTCGATGCTGCGCGTGTTGGGCGTGCAGACGAACGTGCCGCCGCCGCGCGTTGCGCCAATCAGCGCAGAGCCGCTTGTCTTTTCGCGCTCCGTTTTCAGCAGCGCGCCCAGCGTCGCCGCGTCCGTGGCGGTGGAATAGTCGAAATTAGCAAGAAACATCCCGGCGTTGAGCTGCAAGTTTTCAAATGTACTTGCCCGAAGACCAGTCGTCATTTTGTTACCTCCTGTTAGGTGTAATAAGTCACTATTTCGTAGTAAATCCGTCCATAGCAGACGCTCTTGAGCGTCGTGTCCACTTCGAGGCGGAAAAAGTTGCTATTGTTGCGGTACAGCGTGATAAAGCCATCGTCGCAATAGATTGCCGTTCCCTCCGGCGGAATAGCGCGGCGAACTTCGTCAAGGATTGCGGCGCGCTGCAAGTTTACGTTGCTGCCGTTTTCCGCTTGACAGCACAGCGTGCAAATCATTGTAGACTTTCCGAAGGCGTCCCCCTCTTGCACTTGAAACGCGAAATAGGGGAATGACGCCTCCTCCGGCACTGCGTCCTCAACATACGCGGGAATTGGCTTGCCCTCGTAGGTGAAGCTGCTCCAAAACTTGTATAGTTTCCGCTGCAAGTCAATCACGCCGTCACCACCTCCGCGTCCGCCTCGCGGAAGTGCATATCGCTCTGCTCCGGCGTTGTCATGTCCCGCGAGTCCGACGTGATGCGGAAGACTTTGCCGTCTGAAATCCGCTTCACGCGGTCGTTCGGCAGCAGTTCCAGCATATCGGAAAAAACGATGGTAAACAGTTCGCGGATGCCGCTCTGATATGCAATCCGGGCTTCCGTGCTGCTGTTGCGGATGAATCCGGCACGAAACGGCGCGCCGTCTGTCCATGTGACAACGATGCCGCCCATGCCGTCTGATTCCGTGCGCTTGTCGACGATGCAAGCGTCATCGAGAAAATCAGTCCACGCCATCAGCCCACCTCCGTATACATATGGCGATACGGTCGCAGTTTGTCCGCGAATGCCGCTTGCCACGTCACAACGCCGTTGCTGCCAGTCGCCCGCGAATAGCTGTAATGCCCGAAAGATTCCGACGTATAAGCCCCCGTCGGGTTTTTCGTCTCGTATTCCGCGCATTGTTTTGCAATCTCGATAAACGGGCGCGGCGGGTACAGAAACCACAACGTGCCGTCGAAAGTTTCCTCTCCGTCCGCGTCCTCCATTGCGCCAGAAACAAGGCTGTGAACGCCGTCGTTCCGCGCGCTGCCGCTGATGTACACATAGGGCGAACCTACATCAGGAACGATTTTACCGCCCGCGATGCGAATCTCCCCAGCGTACTTGCAGCGCTCAAAAAAGTTGTTACACTCGCGCATTGCCATTTCCAGCGTCACAGCCATGCTTCCACCTCCATTAGGGCGCTGCCGTCACCGTCGCGCTGCCGGAGCGAATCACGCGGTAGTCGCTGGTGCATTCCGCAACCGTCACCTTCTGCCCGGTAGCAATGGCAAGGTCAGACGTGCCGTCCCAGTTGCTCCAAGTGCGGACATTCTGCCCATAGGTCGCAGTCGGCGCGGTCGTGCCAGCCTTCACCTTGTACAGGTTGGAGCTGGATTCCTTTGCGGGGCTGACAGTCAGCTTCGTGTTGCCCTTGCCAGTGCCGGCAGCGGAAGAAACCGTCAACTGACCCGTTGCCGCGTCCGTGATGGTCGCAATCCAGATGCTCTGCGGATTAAAGATAACCGGCATGAACAAGCCGGATGCCCGCGTCCACAGAACAACGGGGTCGTTCTCCACCCACTGCGACACCATCACATAGCGGTGCTGCCCGGACTGGTTGACATTAAGCCCGGTATTGGCTGTGTTTACCGTTTCTTCCGGGGTCTGTCCCCACAAGCCCGCGCCGATGCGCGTCATGGCGCTGCCAGTGCCGATGAACGTCATCTTGTCCTGCGGGAAATAGCGCTTGGTCGTGCGAATCGGTCGCCCATCCGCGCCGATGCCGCCATCAATGGCGTACTGCAAATCGTTGGTAATAACGCGGTTGATGCCGTACTCCGTGGAGAAGAACGTATTCAGCGCGGCATTGCTCACATACGCGCCCTCGCTCAACGTGCCGTTGATGCGCTTCTGGACTGCGCTGTTCGCGCGAATCTTGTTGACAACCTTGCGGCTCGTTACGATTGTGTCCAGCGTCGTGCCAGCGTCCAGCGCGGTATCAACGACGAACTGAATCTGTGCAGGAATGTCCGCGTCCTCGCTGAAATCGAACGTGAATTCCGTCTGTTCCGGCTTCACGCCATAGTCGATGGTCAGGTCAAGGTTATTTTCCTTGATGGTCATTTTGCCAGTCGCCAGAACCTCGTTCTTCGCAACCTTCGTGCGCGTCACAACTTGGTCGGCAAGCATGATGCCGTCACGGATAACGTAGTCGTACATAGCGTCATTCTGCACGCCGGAACGTAGCAGCGCACGCATACGCTCGGACTGGTTAATCTTTACCTTAATCAGTCCCTTTTCAATGCTGTGCGTATCGACTGGGATGCGGGTGGCGATGTTCGTCCGGCTGTCGAAGCTGTGGAAGTCAGCCATCACGGGAAGCTGGTACTGGTTGGCAATCTCCTGCCACTTAGCCACGAGATTTTCACTGTATTCGTCGGGAAACAGCGCATCAACCGGGTCGTTCGGACGAGTGACGTTAAAGCCAACGTCCAGCCACTCCTCCTTGGGGATAAGACCGAAAATATTGTTCTCAAAAGACGGAATCTGCATAGTATTCTCCTTTCGTCAGTACGGGCGAACCGTCGCGGCTTCGGCGGCGATGAAGTAGAAGCCCTTTGCCGTCAGCGCGCTCTTGGCGGTGCTGTTGATTGCGACGGGGAGACGGCTCTCGTAAACCGTGCCGCGCGTCACGACGCTGCCGGGCATATCGCCGCTTGTAACGTCCACGTCCTCGTACACGATGCCGACGGCAGTGCCGTCGTTCGCGGGGTAAACAGTCCCCATTTTGACGTACTTCGCGCCGTTTTCGGCGGTGGTAGCGCCCGACTGCTTAATCTGCTTGGTTTCGCGGATTGCATCTTCCGCGTTATCAAGAAAATAACCGGGCTGGTAAACAGTCCCGGTTGCCTTGCTGGTAAAGCTCATTTATTCGCTCCTTCCGGCGCAACTGCGCCATACATATCTTGCGCGTACTTCGCCGCCAGTGCTGCGGCGCGTCCGCTGCCGTGCGTGGCATTGCCGCCGCTCGGCGGGGTTGTGGTAGGTGTACCCTGCTGCTGCTGCGTGGAGAAAAGGTCGCCGTACTCGCCCTTGAGCGCGTCAATCAGCTTGTCGCCGTCCTTGATTGCGCCCTTGTCATCGAGTTCGATGCCGTCCAGTCCGCGCTTTGCCATCACAAGGTCGGCAAGTTTTTCCTGCATCCCCTTGCTGGTCAGCAGCTTTCTTGCGGCGGTTGTCAGCGTCGCGGTTTTCTTTTCCGTTTCCGCCTGCTGCTTGTAGGCGTCGAACGCCTCCTGAATCTTCTGCGCGTCTCCGCCGCTCTTCTTCGCGTCGGCAAGCTGCTGCTTGAGCGTGTCGCGTTCCGTGGTCAGTGCTGCAATCTGCTTCGCCTGTTCCGCGTACTTGTCACGCTCCGCTTTGATGTCGTTAATTGCGTCACTGTGGGCTTCCACAATTGCGTCAATTGCTTCATCAGGCACATTCAGGGCTTTCAGGTTTTTTCGGGTGAGGATATTCATGATTCAATCTCCTTTGCTTCGGGGCGCGGTGCTTTGCGCCTTTGATTGTTTGCGGGTAGGCGGTGCTTTGCCTTGCTCCGCGTATATGCAAACAGCGCACGGCGGTGCTTTGCCATGCGCTGATGTTGCTGTGATTAGTCCATATTCTGTTTGATTTGGTCGGCTACGATGTCAACGAGACGTTGTGCATTTTCGCTGTTTTTAAATGTGTCGGTTAAAAATGGTCGTCCCGGCGTGTAGCCTCCCGGCATAACGCGAAACTCGCCTTTGTCTCCAATGTTCGGGAAAAATACGGCGTGTCCGGCGTGTCCATCATGCACATATGGCGCATATTCCATATTTGTTCCAACGACAATTCCGTTCCCCTCGCTGTTGATTTCCGCGCTAATATCGAGCCACAAGTCTCCATTGTAGTATATAGGTTTGGGATATGCGTAGTCCATCGTGTCGCGCACCATGCCAACAGCGTCAGTTCGAATTGCCAGCAATGCGATTTTCATAGCCCTATCAAGTTGCTGCTGAATTTGAGCAGTATTGTCTTTCATTCCCGGCATACGCTACTCCTTTTTGTGGATTTTGCCGTCTTCGCCCATGTACTCGGTCGAAAGCAACACAATCGGGCGGATGCCGCAATGACAATTGATGGTTTCCGCAGCACTGCCGTTCGGGTCGCCCGGAAAACGCATGTTACTGTTCGGAAAGCATTCGCCTTGCTTTGCAACTTGCCCATGCCGCGCCATGTGCGGTTCGCGGCTATTGCGGAAACGACACCGCCATCGATTGTATATCGGCACGCCTTGGTCTGCGGCTTCCTGTGACGCGGCATAGGACGCTTGGTTTTGCGAACGTGTCCGTTCCGTCTGCGCCACTCTCCGCGCTTGCCACTCGCTTTGCCCTGTGATATCTTGGATGCGGTGTGTGAGTTTTGTCTTGTCCTCGCCCAGCGTGGACGAAAGCGCCAGCGCGTTTTGCAGCTTGTGGCGAATTTCGGTGTTCTGCCCCAGATTCTTGTACGCCAGCTTTGTGAACGCTGTCTCGTTCGCGGCGAAAATCGCCTTGATTTCTCGTTTGTTTGGCTGCGCGAATGACACCTTGATACCCGCGCGGTCTGCTTGCGCCTCAATGACGGTTTGCGCCTCTCCCAAGCTGTCGGCGTACACGTCGCCCATCGTGTTCCGGATGTCGTCGGTTGCCCGTTTCCCTGCCTTGCAGATTTCCTCCATGATGACTTCTTCCACGCGATATTGGCGGATGAGTTCGCGGACAAAACCCGCTTTCCACCGCTCTACCTTTTCCGGCGTGTCGTAGTACGCGGGCGGCTTTATCTTGCCATCGTCCACTTGTTGCTTTTTCCGCAAGAAGTCTTTCAGGCGCTCCGTGGCGATATCAAGCGCCTCTTGGTACATCGCCTTTATGCGCATTTGCAGTGCGGCTTCGCGCAAGTCGTTGCGCTCCACGTCCGTCACGGCTTGCCCGTCTCCCCAACATCAAAAAATGCAATCAGGGCGCGCAAGATAAGTCGAACCGCCACCAGCCACCAGCCGATGCACAAAAGCCAGTCCGGAACGATGACGTTATTCGCCGCCAGCACTTGCAGAATCACCATCAGATACAGCATCTTCTTCCTCCTCGTCTGTCTTCTGCATTGCCTGTTGCGCCATGCGGATGCCAAGAAGCGATTCTTCCTCCCCGCGCTTGATGATGTCGCCGATTTCCTCCGGCAGAATCATCGGATTAAGTTTCAGACGCGTTTCCTTGTCCAAATCGCCCTGCGCTGTGTAGATGTTTTGGATGATTTCGCTCTCGTTGGCAATCGTCTGTCGCTTGAAACGGATTGTCTCGGTTTCGATGCCCAGAATCCGCAGCAGTTTCTGCACGAAGTCAAAGCACTGCCATTCGTAGGCGTTCGCCTTCAAGTCGAGGTTAGCCATGCTTGCCCGGATTGCAACGTTCGTTAGGCTTCCGCCCGTCAATTCCGACACATCCAGCGCCATATAATCGCGATAAAGCTGCCGTTCCAGCAGTTCCAGCGCGGTTTGACGCGCTGCATACGGCACTTCAAACGTCTCCGGCGTTACTGTGCTGGATGACGTGCCGTCCGAAATGTTCGCAATTGCTTTTAGTCGGTGAATCTGTTCCAGCATCAGCGCAACCTCGTCGAAGTTGCCCCCGAAATTATTCAGCACCCAGTAAACATCATTCGCCTTTTCCAGATTGTTTCCGAAGTCGGAAAGAACGATGTCGTACAGGTCGATTTTGGAACGGATTGCAAGCGTCAACTCTGTCTGCTTCTTGTCGTTGGCATACAGCGGCACAATCGGCAGTGCGCTATAATTCTCCTCGGACACAAGGCGCTCGCCTGTGATGTCCCTCGCGTATGTCCGCTTGTAGGCGCGTTTCTCCTGCGCAACCTCCAAATCAGAGGCGTTCTCGCGCGTTTTGTAAACCGTCACGCCGTCCGGCTCGAATACACGCGCCATCAGCGGCTTGTCGTCGCCAATCTGCCAGAACTGCACTCCAACCATCGGTTCGCCCGTCAGCTCGTCCAGCAGCGCCACAAATCCGCTGTTTTTATCCGTGTACGCTCGCAGTATCTCAACGTGGTCGAGATTCCAGTATCCCCAACACACACCATGCACCAAAGCGTACAGCCCGATTTTCGCAAGCGTCGTATCGAACCCGATTCCCAGCTTGTCCTTCATTGCATCGTCTTCCAGCTCCACGCCATTGCCAAGCAGATAATTAGCCTGCTGCATGGTGAAGCGGCGGAAAAAGTCGCTGTAAATGCGCTGTCCGGGGACTGCTTCCGTCGCCGTCCCCTTCTTTTTGACCTTTTTCCCGTCGGCGGTGGTCTGCTCCGTCTCCGACGTTGTGGCTCGCAGCACGACTTTCGCGGAAACGGTGTCGTTCCGCGCCTCGTAGTATCGTTGCGCGATTCCCGCCTTGTTAAAGTCCTCGCTGTGCTTGTACGCACCAATAACCGCCAGCGTCGCCTTTGCCTTGTCCGGCTCGTTTTGCCAATCCTGCCATGTGATTTTTGTAAACATCTGTATCACCCCCCAACATATAAACTCGCGCCGCTCCTGTCGAGAATCCGGCAGCAGCACGCGGCACTGTCCGGCGCGTCGTCGTGCTCCGCGTCCTCGGTGTAGTCCATAATCTGCGCGATATAATCCTTGTCCGTGCCTTCCAAAAACACGATATTCCCCCACCACTTTTTGAGGTATGTGCTGATTTTTAGGTACTTGTTCATTTTCTCCGGGTATGCGCGTACTGCCATGTTTCGGCGGCGCAATTCACGAGCCAAATATCCCTTGTCGCCGTTTGTCTCACAGTAAATCGGCGCGCACATTAGGCGCTCCGTCTCCGATTGCAGCGCGTCCATCAGCGTGTCAACGTGCTTGCGCCACAAACGCCCGTACAAATATAGCGTGTCGCCGTCCCGCTTTGCACACGTCAGCGCGGTGTAGTCCTCGCCGCCATAGGCAGCATCAACGTGCGCGATGCCGTCCCGCAGCTTTTCCGCTTCCGGCGTGAACGTCGGCGGCGTGTCGAACAGCGCATTTTCGGCGGCAATGTGGCGCAACTCGTAGTTCGCGGCAAACAGAGACGGCGACATTGATTTCCGCAGTTCTTCCAGCTTCTCCGGCACAATCAACCCGGTCGTGTAGCAGTCGTGCTTCTCCGGCGGCGCAACCAGCGTGAACGCGTCCTCGATGTGCCACGGTGTGCCGATGAAGACGATTCGCCCGTCGCGGGTGACGATGTTTCGCAGCTCCTGTATAACGCCCTTGGTGCGCTCTCGTTCTGCCCGGCTGATGCGGTCGTTGAGGTTTACCACGTCGTCGCAAACAATCAAATCAGCGTGCTTGCCCGTCATGGAAGAACCGCAGCCGATGCCGATTAGCTGGTCAGCGCCACGCGGCGAATCGTACACGCTCACCGTCATACAGTTTCCGCCTGATTTCAGCAGTTGAACATCCTGCTGCATGAGGATTTGCGCCATGTAGCAAAAAGCTTCGTTCGCGAATACCTTTTTCGCTTGCGCAATGCTCTCCACAACGTCGCTGTCGGTCTTGCGCATGAAAATCGCGTTTTTGCCGTGATTTAGAACGCACCACATTGCAAGCGCGACGGAAAGGCAGGAAGATTTATAGGAAAGGCGGTGTGCTTGGAGCGTGTAATCGTCCGCTCCGAAGATGATGTGCTGCATCCAGCGCCCGTGAAGCTCATCCGTCAGGTCGCGGAATCCGCACATTCTGCCGACGGCGGCGGGATGGTATCGCCAGATGTTCCACACTTCATCCCGCGTCAGCGTCGTCATTTTACTTCTCCCCGCGTCTCTTTCAGCAGCTTGTCAATGTCGGCTTTCGCGTCCTCGGACAACTGCGGCGTTTTGACGGTCACGGTGTCGCCGGGGTCTTCCCCGATGAGTTTTGCGAAATACTGCATCGCTGCAAGATTCCCATCAGCAGCCATTTTTGCAAGGCGCATGATGTACGCCTCCTTAAAGGTTTTTCCGTTTCCCATCGGCTTGTCTGCAAAATCAATTGCAAATTCGCGCAACGTCTTGTTGCCGTTCCGAACTGCGACGGACTTTTTGTTTTCTTCTCGCGCATTCAGCGTATTACCCTCGCCATTCCCGAAGCGTTTCCCCTTTTTAAGATTCGCAAGGCTGTTTGGATGTTTCCCGTGCGGATACTGTTTTTTTTCCTGTTCCGTTGGCATTTACTCACCGCCTGATTACCTGATTTTACTATTTAATTCTAACGTCTGCATCGCAGAGAGCGCAGGCTGCTTCTTGAACACTTCTCCAAGATTTTCAAGCGTCGTTTGCCCGTGTGCAACACCGTTGACGAAATGCTCGGCGCTTCGTTGCATCATTCTTGTTGCAGCCTTTTTAGCATCTGCCTCTTGCTTTTCAGATACACCCTTCGGCGTGTTGACATTGATGCCGATATGAGCTGTTTCCGACCTCCCTGTTTTTCTACCCAGCGCAAAACCTTCCTTACTGCTTCCAAGATACGGAGTCTCTTCTCTCATGGTCAAAATACGAAGTGGTACAACCACGTCATATTGTTTTTTAGCCAGATTTGATGTTGTAAACACTTCCAAGTCTTTCACAAACCCGTCATTGTTGGCGAATGTCCGGATTTTTTCGATGCGTGAGCCGTTATTTTTGCTGTAATATTCGACGGTTGCGACTTTCCCGCCGGAAACATAGGTGGAAGAGGTGTTTTTCGCCGAAATGCTGCCGCCTCTCCCCCCCCACGCTTGCAACCTAAACTGAAACATTTTTTCTCCTCCTGACAACGCTGTCGTAGAATGGCGCGATTTCTACGATATTACCCGTGCATTCTTTCGGCTTTTTCCCGCAAAGCAGAATTACAGTTGGTGATAGTCGCTCCACCATCGCGTTATACCCATCCAAAAATGCTTTTTTGCTTTCTGGATTTTTTTGCGTTCCAACGGATGAAACGATTACCGGTGCGTTCGTCGGCTCTCCGTCAAAACACCAACTGAACGTCTTTTTGCTTCCCCAGCAGATTGTAGGGATTACCTTGATGCCGTATGATTGCCAATAAGCCGCAAGCCAGTGCTTCATGTAGTGGCAATATATGTTCAGCGCTTCGGGCGTGTCCTGATAGATGGAGAAGTCCGGGGATGCGACGCACCCGGCAAGCTCCAAAATCGCAAGATACCTGTCTGGTTGCGCCCATAGCCGCTTCATGCGGTAGTCGTCCACGAACATATGGATGCCCTGCGTCGCCTTAAAAGGCTTGGACAGGTCGTTGAATGGAATCCACTCCGTCACGTCTGGTTCACTTGTTGGCGCGATAACCGGGATGTCATACGCTCCTGCACATTCGGATGGAGAAGGGAACCACTTGGAAAGATTCTCGTAAAGACGCGAGAACTCCATGCATTATCGCCTCCCTGATTGCTTAAGCCCTCGTGCTGCGCTTTTCGTTCGTGATTTCGCCCGTTACGCGGTTGAGTTTGAACCGCGAACTGTATTTTCTGCGTCTGCCCTTTGCGGACGATGAGCCTTTCAGCGTTAATTTTCGCCCTTTGCCCGAACCGCTTGCCATGCTTTATTCCCCCTTACGATTTTGGGTTTCGTGTAGTCGATTGTTTTATACTTGTCAATAAGACTGTCGAACGCTTCCTTGTAGAAGTTAAACAGCTCCTCGTTCTCCTCGAAGTCGAACTGCTCCAGACACGATGCGCTCCGCAAATTCGCGCTTCCCGTCAGAACATAATGATTCCCCTTGTGCGTTTCCATCAGCAGGATTTTCATGTGCGTGTTCGTGAAAGCGACTTGCAATTTGTTGTCGATGTCCAGCTCTTCGTACAAGTACGGAATTAAATCCGTTTTGTAGTGGCTGTAGAAGTAGCCGGACAGCATCAGATTGATTTTCTCCACGTTGCGGAAAAGCAGCAGATTTTTGAAGCTATCCACGTTGTTTTCCGACAGTGACAACGTTGAGCAGTAGATTGTTTTGAGGTCGATGCCGCGATACATCACAAGCGCTTCCGGCAAGTCGCCAAAAATGAAATTGCCCGGAACAATGCAAGTAGTCCGTGCGTTGCGTTCCAGGCAAATTTTTGCGGCAAGGTCGCGTGCGTACTGAAAATCTGCCTTGTTGTAGATTGCCGACTTTGCCATCTTGGGCTTTAGGATGCGCGGCTGCTCTTCCTCGTCTACGATTGAGAAGTCAGCGACGGAGAAGTCTATGTCGTCGTCAAGTTCGATTGTGTCGGGAATGTGGATTTCCGGGATGTCGATGTCAACGTCAGGCTCTTTCTTCATGCGCGGGCACCTCGCTTGCTACATGTTTTAGGCATTCTCCGCTTCGCTTTCGCCAAAATCAAACTCGTATTCTCCCTTTTTGATTCTGCGCGGGTCTCCTTTGACAAAAACAAGAACGTTTTGGTGGACACGCACGACTTTGCGCGCATCTCGAAATTGCCCTTCCACTCGAACCGCCGCGCCACACGTTGAATCGAGTTTTACTATGTCGTTATATAGCTTTGCGCCGCAATCCGTGAATGCCTTGATTGTTTCAGCGGTAAAGCCGCGATACATTCCTTTCCTGTCACGGATGTCAGAAACCACAACGGCACAAAATGCGTTTTCCGAAAGAAGCGCTGCCGTCTTTTTGATTATGTCCCTATATGCAACGATGAAATCCTCGTACTTCATCGTTGATAGGTCTTTCGGGTCGTCGCTGTACTTTTCTACGTCTCCATACGGCGGACACATCAAAAAAAAATCAAACGGTGCTTCTTTTGAGAGCATCGCGTCAATATTCGCGCTGTCGCCGCAATGCCACTTCGGCGCTTGTGCGTAATCTGCACGGATTTTTTGTAGAGACGATTCATTTTCTGCAATCTGCTCCGGGCGAATATCTACTCCGTGATACTCGTTGCCGAGGATTGCGGAAATTACGCCGCGAACGTTTCCGCCAGCAAACGGGTCAACGATTTTCCCATTGGGGGGGCAGAACCATTTTACTAAAACCTCGCAGAGAACCGGGTCAAACTCACTTGTCCCGCTGTATTTATGCCCTTGCGCCTTTGCAAGAGAACCGAGACTGCCAATTAGCGAATCAGGTCGTCCTTCCCTGCTGTCGCCAATAACGGAATGCCATTGATTTTTCCGTTTCTGCCATTCTCCACTCCTGCCATCAAGGACAGAAAATGGCGCGAATGTATATTTGTCAGCTAATGATATGCTGTTTTCGTTTGCTTGCCAGATTTCTTCTTCAGGGAGGGGGGCTCCGAAACCGAACTCGCTCATGTCAATATCAACGATTTCCGCCAGCTCTTGGTCGAGCGCCGTAAAGTCCCAGCCGCTGTCCATGTTGGTTTTGTTGTGCGCCAGAGTGTACGCCTTGCGCTCTTCTTTTGTTAAGTGGTCTAGTCTGATGCACGGCACTGTCGGGATGCCGAGCTGCTTGCACGCTTCCAGCCGCCCATGCCCCTCGACAATCAGGTTTTCCTTGCCCCAGATGCCGATGGGGTCATCCATGCCGAACCGCTTGATGCTTGCCTTGATTTCGTCGATTTGCTCCTGCGGATGCCGCTTTGCGTTTCTTGCATACGGCTTCACGCGGTCAATCGGCAGCATACAGTCCGTTTCGACGATTTTGATGCCGTTCCAGTCAATCAATGGTTTTCCCTCCTCTTCGTCCGTCGCGTCCCCACCAACGCAACAAAGCGCATCGCGCATAAATCCCGCCGCTGAAGAGGCAAGAGCAGCACTTCCATAGTCGCCTCTTCCAACAAAAAAGACGCTTGCATCACTGCTCACGTCTTTCTTGCTGCTTTTACATTTTACATTATATCACGAAAATTACTCTCATAACTCTCATTTTTTTATTTCTATATGTTTTGTTTGTGTTTCTTTTTCGTTGCCCGCAATGCCGCCTATTTCGCGTTCTAATGGCTTGCTTGTTTTTGCTCATAATTATGCCGCCTGATTGCTCCAACGGCTCTCAGGCGGCATTCTGTTGCGATTATGCGGGCTTGATTGCTTCCACCTGCTGCTTGGTGAACAGGTAGGCGGTCGTCAGGAAGAACCCGCTATTCTCTTCCTTTGCGTCAACGGTCTTTTCGTCCTTCTTCTTGCGCGTCTTGGGCTTCCAGATGCTCACGGTCAGCGCGGCGTGTTCGCCTTTCTTTACCATGTACCCGTGGTTCTTCCACTCTGCGAAGGTGTGAATCGGGAGGCGCAACCCGTTCATGATGTAGGTGGCGGCTTCCTCTTCGGAGAAGATGCCCGCGCTGATGGCGGACTTGGCGATGATTTCTTCGTTCGACATGGTGCTTGCTCCTCTCTTACTTTATGATGATGGTTTCCCAGTCGGTGAGGACTGCGGTAGTGCCAAAGCATTTATTCGCGATGCGCTTGTACTCGCCAGTCCACGCGTCGCGGGTGTAAGTCCAGTTGCGGGTGGTGTACTCCATGTTGCGGTTGAGAGTTTCCAGCGCCTTGGTGCTCAGCTTGATGGTCTTCATAATCATTACCTCTTTCTATCGGGGGCTTTTATTTTGTACCGCCCTCCTGACACTATTATTATAACATATACTGCCGTATATGCCAAGGGGCAAATCACATTTTTTCGAGATTTTTTGCAAACTTTTTTACGCAACAAAAAAAGGCGCACCCCAGCGGATGCGCCCGATGCCCTTATTGCTTTCTGTTGCTTATTATTTCACGCCCGACATAGGCGTTTACGGAATCAACGATTAGCTGCGCCACAGAAAGACCGCGGCGCTTTGCTTCTTCTTCCAGCGCCTCTTTGCTCCCAGCGCGAACGTCGAAGCGCACCGTCTTGATTCCTTCTTTTTCGCGATACTTCCGCATCGCTCGGACTGACACGTCGCCTTGGTAGTACTCTTTCCTCATTGCCACAACCCCTTTCGGGGATATTGTAGCATAGGATGGTTGATTTTGCAAGCTGTTACTTCTCACGCTTCACCTCGACGATGTAGTCCATATCGTTTGCTCTTTCGCAGATTGCGAGCGTTTCTCCGTCCAGCTTTGCAAGGTGGCTGTACACGCAACCGTCTTTTTCAAGGCGACCATGCTTTTTAAGCTCTCTGTATTCTTCCTTCGTCAGCGTCAGCATCACTGTGTTTTCCCCTCCATTCATTTACAGTTGCCTTATTGTAACGTATCCGCATCCATTTGCGTAACGCGGGCGAGTGAGCGTTACCAGTCTATCTCCAAACCGGCAGTACGTATTGCCATTCCGCCATGTATCCGCATCACTGATGCAGTAGTCGACGAACACTTGTGTTTGCTTCGGCGAAAGTTTCTTGTTTTCGCAAATCCCGAACGAAGGCGCGAAAACGTCCGCGAACCAGCCCTTGCGCTTCGGAAATTGCAGTGCAAACGCTTTCAGCCAAACCGCATCCGCTTTTTCTTTGTGTTGCTTGTAAAGCTCCATGAGCTTCTGTTCGTATTCCTCGTCGGTGATGCTCTCTTCTTTGGCGAGTGCGTCCATTTGCGCTTCCCACGCCTTGGTCATTTGGCGGTGCTGTTCAAACAGCGCCGCGCTTTTTGCTTTATCAGTCATTGTCTTTCCCTTTCTGTCGGGGGCTTTATTTTTGTACCGCCCTCCTGGCACTATTATTATAACATATACTGCCGTATATGTCAAGGGGGAAATCACATTTTTTTGCGATTTTTGCAAAGAAAATCGCGCACCTTTCGATGCGCGACCGCCTCATTCCGCGCTCTGGATTTTCCGCTCCGCGTTACCAATCACGCGGAAAACATGCTGCTCGGAATACGCCAGATTGTAGCTGATTTCCCGGACGCTCCGCCCCTCAAGATACCGCATTCTCATGCACTGCACTTCCAGCGGACTTTCCAGCGCATCAACCAGCGGCGCAAGCTCTTCGCGCATCCTGCACAACTCGTCCCAGATTGCTTTCTTGCGCTCAAGCGCCTCGACGCGATACAACAGCCCTTCCTCCGTGCTGTTCATGCTTCCGCCCCCGCGCGGCGCATCGCTGATTGTCCGCGTCAGCTTCTGCGCCCGGATTCGCGCCTGTTCCGCGCGCAAGCAAGCCATAGGATACCGCCTGATGAGATACCGCATCCGCTTTAAGTCAACCATTTTCCCCTCCCGCAACCGCCCACGATTATTTTACCCCTTCAAACGCCTTAACGATAGCTGTATACAGCGCTGGGCGAATCTGTCCGCTCATTAGCTCCGTGTACAGCATATCTTGTACCTTCTCGATTGCTCCGTTTGCCTCCTTCTCGCCGTTTAGCCGCCTGATTGCGTCCTGCATCGCCCTGACTTTGTAGGCATCGTGGCGGCTTTTGCATCCGCGCGAAACGTTCCCCGCAAGCCGCTTTACGTTCTTTTCCAGCTCTTTCTCAAGCCAAAAGGAGTAACGGATTTCGTCGGTGTCCACCATTGTCTCACTCTCCGTCCATGTATCGCATAATTGCATCAATCGCTTCTTGGCATCCCTTCGCCACAACGCAGCGGTAGCCCTCGGCAGTCAGCATCTTCATGCGCTCTTTCTGCGATGTCGATACCGTCCCGCCCTTCCGCCGCTTCATCTCGATAAAAAGCCCGTGTTCACGTCCGTTGGAGACTGGCAGGAAGATGTCCGGCACTCCTGCACGCGTCCCGGTTCGCTTCATCCTCGTGGCGGTTGCCTTGGCACGATAACCGCCGTTCGGGATGGCGAACATCCCTTTCAGCCACGGCTTCGTTGCGCTTTGAGTCTCCGCCCAGCGGAAAAGGGCTTCCTGCTCTTCGTCCTCCGTCGGGATTATATCGGCATAAAGAGAACGCCGTGTAGTCCGCACTTTGGATTTGTACATTTTAGCCATGCGCCTCCTTGCACGTCAATCGTAGCGTATCGCTTCATCACTGCGTTGCACACCGGACAGATTGTCAGTGCAAGTGCATTCAGCCATTCTTGCTTTTCGACCATGCTGCACCTCCTCTCTGCGCCTTCATGCACATTGCCGCAACCTGCACATCTTCACAAGCCAGCAGACACAAAAGACCGATAACCGTCATTGTCATCCCCCCAACCACGCCGCAAGCGCATCCGCTCCGGCGTACACAAGAATCGAAATGATACAGTTGACGAGCGCCAGCAGAATGTAAATGTACCACGGGCGCGTTTCCTTCGCCAGCAGGAAGCCCGTCACGCCCAGACCAATCATCATGCCTAACAGCACCGCAGCGGGCAGCGTCACCATCTCCATTATCATTCCTCCTTTTCTTGTAGCCACCAGCGCATAACGTCCTCGCTGTCTTTCCATTCGGTAGGCAGACCTTCTGCGCGGCGCTTTCCCAGCATTCGGTCAAATGCTCGGACATACGCCTCGCGAAATTTGGGGTAACGTGCAAATTCTTTCTTTTGCGTCTCCGCCCGTGCCATCGGGCAGCCAATACACCCAAGGCGCGTGAATCCTTCATCATAAAGGCGGCAATGCGGCACTTTTACAATGTCGTTGAGAAATTCCCAAACCTCGTCATCAGTCCAATCGACGATAGGGTTCAGGAGCATTTTCTGCGTCCGATAGCAATACTCCGCCAGCCGTCGGTTCTCGTCGTTGTCCTCGTTCATCACAAGCGTCCCAGATTTGGAAACTTCATAGTCTACGCCCAGCTCATCCGCCTTTTTTTGCGTTGTTTTCGGCTTGCCAGCGATAACCACCACGCCTTGATTTGCCTTACGCCGTGCTGATTCTGCCCAGCGCACGCCCGTCACGACCATCCGACCGTCGCCGTTTGTTTCTTTTAATTCTTCACAGCAATACCGCACAATGCGTGTCGGCGGCATTTTGTGCTGCGAGATCAGCGACCACATGCTGATGCGCTTTCCGTCCTCATCATGCGGAATGTCGAAAATCACGTCCGGGTAATGCTCGCGGATGAAGTAAATCAGCTCCGGCGGGTCAACGCTCGTGACGTGATAGTGTGCTTCAAACTTCACCCCTGCCATCTTCGCAAGATGGTAAATCGCCTGACTATCCTTGCCGCCGGAAAAGGCAAGGAAGTACCCTTCTGGCGGCTCAAATGATTTCAACCGCTGGATGGCAATGTCCAGCTTCGTGCGGATTACGCCGTCCGTTCCGATGATTTGTTGCATCAGCATCATTGGCTTTTTCTTTCGTTTCGCGGGCTTTAGCCGCTTGATGATCGGCACATAGCCTTTGCCAATCCGATACCCGTACAGCCCGCAAGCCGTCCACTGCGCATTCCAATCGGTCGCCGCTGACCCGCTTGTGCCGTATGCCGCGCACTTGTAACGCGCTTTGTTCTTCACGCGAATCCAGAGGTTTGGACAATCTGCGCATTTGTGCGCACAGTCTTTTCCGTACTTGCGGTGCATAGCCGCGATTTTGCGGTCAGCCATCAGCTTTCCTCCCACGGCGTGTTCGCCATTTCTTCCGGCGTGGGCTTCCGCAGCCAGCAGCGCCACGTCTCGCCGTAGGTGTAATCGGCGTACCATGTGCGTCCGCCGTCGAAATATATGCGATGGCTTTTAGGTTCCCAGTATGACACAATTCGCGCACGGGCGCACGGCTCGTCGTCCCCGTTGTTATCTTCAATCCATACGAGCGTTCCTGCACCTACCGCAAGCTCTGCGAGGGCCAGCCCCCGGTTTTTGTACTCATTCATCTTCCTTCGTCCTCCCACGGCGTGTTTTCCCGCTCGTTTTTCGTCGGCTTGCGCCGCCAGCACCGCCAAAGGCTTCCATAGTCTTTCTCGTTTTGTTTACCCCCACCGCCAATGCCAGAAAATTCGAATAATATTTTCGAGCCATCCATCTCCAAGTCGGTAACGATGGCATATCCTTCATAGCCCTCTCTATATTCCAAATACATCACAGTTTCCTGCTCTGTGTTGTAGTCGTCACATGCAGTTATCAACACTTCATCCAGCGTCAGCACCCGGTTTTGTCCTTGCCAGCGCGACATTGCTGCTATGTAAGCACCGACTTTCGTGTGCTTCGCAGGGCTGTGGATGCCACACAACGGAGTATTGCATTGGTACCAGTACATTCTTTCTTCGTCCGCGAACAGTCCGAACAGCACGTCCTCGTTGTCCTCCAAGCGCATTTCCGCGTCGCAGTACGGACAGCGCGGAGCTTGTTTCTTTTCATTATTCATCCTCTTCATCCTCCTTTGGCGCGTCTGGGCATGGCATCCAGTGCGTGATGCTCACAGGCTTGTTGTCGTACATTTCGTCCAAAAACTCCTTTGTATCTGGACGAAAATACAGCGATGGATAGTCCCACCTGCTCTCTATATCAAATCCGATGACGTGCATTCCCTCTGCCGGAAGTGCCTTGTCCACGGACACCCATCCCGGCGCACGGCGATTCCACTTCTTCATTGCCTTTTCCAGCGTTTTTCCTGCTGCAATGGCTTGTCTACACGCAGTGCATTCGCAAAACCAACTGCCGAAAAAATAATCAGGTTCTACCAGTTCGATTTTTCGTCCCCCACAGAACGGGCACGGTTTAAGTTTATAATCTTGCATTCTTCTTTCTCCTTTCGTCGTTGTTCCACGCTCTCACGGCTTCCGTCTTTGTCCTTTTCGTTCTCCCTGCCCATCCGCAGCGTATGCACATCACCCACCACCCGTTTCCGCCGAGAATTGTATGCCACATTTCGGTATTCTCGCGTCCGCAACTCGGACAAGGTAGCCTTTTTAGTAACATTGCGCACCATTACCCCCTAAACTTGTTGATATAGCGGCGACCTCTTGCGTAATCCAGCTCTTAAAGGTTTTTGCTTCGGGCTTGCTGCTACCGAGAACGAGAGCATACAGACCGCTTTCGCTGACGCAAGCCAATTTGCGTTCTTGGAACGTTCCGTCCGAGCTGGTATGCGTTAAACGCACTGTAACTCTTTCGTCCTTATCAAGGCGGCGCGTCGCTGTTGGGTCGATGTCCAGCGCTCGACAAATGTCAATCGTCACAAACCACAGGTTTGGGTCTCCCTCTTCAACGAACACTCGGATGTTTCCAAACTGCTCGCTCTCCAAAATGATGATTTTGTGCATGACTTTCATCCTCCTATTCCTTTTTTAGGCAAGTATATCGCATGTGCGGCTTGTCGAAGCCCAGATGAACAAGCCCCGTCGCGCCGTTTCGATTCTTCCTGATTCGGCACGTCTGCCATGTTAATCCGTTCGCCTTGCAATTGTGGTACAATTGCCATCTGTCGCTGTTCGCGTCCTGCGGCTCTTCCGGCTCGTGCAGGATGAGAAACACGTTCGCGTCCTGCTCAATTGCGCCGCTATCTCGCGCTTGCGACATATCCGGCTCGCTTCTTGTCGCTTTGCCGAATCCCTTCTCGCTCTCGCGGTTGAACTGCGTCATACAGAGAAGCGGAACGCCTAAATCCATCGCCATCAGCTTTAACTCGCGGCTGATTTGCGTCACCTCCTCCGTGCGGTTTCCGCACTTCTCGTCGGCTCGCATGAGCTGGATGTAGTCAACCACAATCAGGCTTAACCCCTGCTTGCTTGCCTTCATTTTCGCTGCCGCGTTGCGGATTTGCAGGGGCGTGCCCGCTCTTTCCTCGATGGTGACTGGTAAATCTGCAAGCGCCTGATAGCAGGGCGAAATCTGCGCGAAATCCTCCAATTCCATCTTGCCTGTGGAGATTTTCTGCAAGTCAACGCCGGATTCATTCGCCATGAATCGCGCCGCAATCTCCACCGGGTTCATTTCCAGCGACACAAGCAACACCCCGCCACCGTGCTCCGCAACGTACTTCGCCATGCAGATAGCCAGCGACGTTTTACCGACACCCGGACGTGCGCCGATGTAGATTAGCTGTCCCGGCTTGAAGCCGCCCAGCATTACGTCAAGGTCTGCGATTCCGCAAGTTACGCCATCTTTCTTGTCGAAAGAAGTCGCAAGCATGAGCGACGCTTCGTGCATCGTAACCCCGTCGTTGACAGCGGTTGACGACTGTGCCGCCGCCGCGCAATCCGCTTGCAACGATTCCACCGACGCGCCCGGATTTCCTACATCTTGCAGGATTTTTCGCGCCAGCGTCGCAAGTTCGCGGCGTTTCGCGCACTCTGCTAAAATCGCTATGTACTGCCGCGACATGATAGGCGAGATGCCCATTTGTACGCATTGCATCAGGAGGGCGGTATCCTGGAAGTCGCACTGCACTTCTGCATCCAGCGTTACAAGGTCAACGCTTTTCCCCTGCTTCACAAGGCGCATGATTCCGCGCTGACAGGCTTGCATCTGCTTTAATCCAAAGAGTGCATCAGGCAGTGCGGCAACTTCCTGCGCCACGATTGCATCTTGCATCGCAAGCCCAATCAGGCTTTTTTCCGCGTCCTCATTGATGTATGCGTCCATCTTTAACTACTCCATTTTCTCGCTATTTCTTCCAACTTCGTCCGTACCTCTGGATACCCAACACTATTCATAAATACATCTCTTTGTTTGATTTTCGGCGGTTCGTGAACTTCAATTTCATCTGTGCTATTGATAAACCTTATCGGGTGCTTTTCCGCCTCAATCCGAGCTTGCTCCCGTTGCGCTTCCTTTTGTTTTTCTTTCGCGCGTCCGTTTACTACGCCTTTTAGGTATCGGATGTTAGGCTTCCCAGATTCTCCGGCGATTTTCACGCATTCCAGCACCTCTTCCGCACTGTTGTCTGCTACAAGCTGGTTGATGGTGTCCATCGTCGCTGTTGTGTCGGGAAATCCTTGCCGTTGCGCTTCGTCCAGCACGGCGTTTGTGCCTTGCTGGATTTCTGCGGCTTCTTCGTCGCTGATGAATGGTGCAGGGGTGTGCACTTCGGGCTTCTGCTCTGTTTCAGGGTTGAGCTGCGCCTGTGCCGATTCGGGCTGCTGGATGTCTTCTGCCTTTGTTTTCTTCGGGCGACCACGTCCGCCAGCCTTTCCACCTGCGGAACGCACCTCGTGAATCTTGCAGATTTTATCGCATTCTCGCAACAGCGCAAGGTACAAAAACGCCGCGTTTCCTTCCGGCTCGACATCCTCACCCGTCGCCACATAATCAAGAATGGCTTTAAGCGCACGTCCGGCTTCCTCGTCGGAAAGTCTCGCGATTTCCCGGCGCATGGCTACCTGCACAGGCACATACTCAAGCTCCATTTACTTTCTCCCTCCGTTAAAACGGCAAATCCTCGTTGTATACCGGTGTGTAACTCTGCGCGGGCGGTTGAGCCGTCTCATGCGCCGTCTGCGGTGCATCCTGTTTCGCGCTGTCCAAAAACTCAACGTCCTGCGCGAATACTTCCAGCGTCGCGCGTGTGCTTCCGTCGTTGGCGTTGTATGTGCTGACGCTGACGCTGCCAATCACACACACCTTGCGTCCCTTGGCAAGGTACTTTTGGCACGTTTCCGCTTGCTTATCCCAGACAGAGACGCGGAAGAAGTCTGCTTCCGCCTTTTCACCCGGTTTCGCGCGGCGATTGACAGCAAGCGTGAAGTTGGCGACGCTCTTGCCGCTCTGCGTCGTGCGCAACTCAACGTCGCGCGTCAGATTTCCGATGATTGTTAGCTTGTTCATTCCCTTTCCTCCCCAGTTTGTACAGCTTAGCTATTTTTTCGTCGATTTTTACGGGCTGGATGTGGTACTTTGCATCAAAATCCGCCTGTGCCATCGTGTGGCACTCCGTGTGGTGTACCCGGCAAAGCGGTTCGCACGTTAGCCCGATATGATTGATTTCTGTGCGGTCTGCACCCATGCCGACGCGCTCCCAGTGATGCAGGTCTGACGGTCTGCGTCCGCATACTGCGCACTGCTTGTGCATCACGCAAGCATAGATATACGCGCCGATGTCCTCCGCATACTCCACAAGCGGCTGTTTTGTCGGAATGTCGTTCACCACGCAGAACTCAACAAGCCAGTCGATGTAAAGCCGCGCAGTTGTCATATCCACGTCGGACAGGCTGAATGCCTTGATTGCCTCCGCTTGCAGCTTATCAATCCGCGCTCGCAGAAACTCCGCCTTGAGCATCGTGTTTAGGTCGCTCTTGTCACCCTGCCCGATGTATCCTGTCGCGGCGGCAATCTCGCCAATCAGCGCCCACGCCTTGCGGCGTTGCTCTGGACTAATTGTGCGGCAGTCCTGCCAAAGCACCGTGACGGTATCGGATAAGTTTTCCGCATCGGGGCGGGCAGTCTGGATTGTCAGGCTGCCCGGTTGCTCGATGACTTTGCCGATTGTCGCAATCATGGCTCACTCCACGGCTTGCGTTTGGTTTCCTCGCGTGTCGGCTCTTTTTCCCAGCACCGCCACTTTGTGCCGTAGTCCTCTGTGAAAACGTAAAATGTACCAATGCCGATGTTGTAAGGTATAACGCGCCACGGGTATGCATCCGTTTTCAGCCATGCGCGAATCGGGATGTTGTCTCGCAGTTCCAGCCAAACGCGCGCCGTCTTCTTGTTTTGCGTGATTGCTTCGGCAAACGTCAGAACGCGGTTTCGCTGCTTAGTCGGCATTGTCACTTTCTCCCTCCCACGGCGTTTCTGTCCTCTCCTGCTTTGTCGGATTCCGCAACCAGCAGCGCCATTTTTCTCCATACTCTTTTGTACTATAAAAAGCTGCTTCTTCACATATGATTTCATCGAATGATAAATACCTATCGCCAATGGTATATCCTTCTTTTATACATCCCGGATAAATTAGAGAATCTTTTCCCCATTCGAGCCAGCAAACGCGATTATACCAGTCCTCGTTTTCGTTTGCGATTTCCAGCACCTCTCCCAGCGTCAAAACTCGGTTTGGCTCTTCTTTCGGCTTCAACTCACGCAAGGCGTCCACCGCTTCTTTTTTTGTCGCTTTACCGTACACAAACGATGAGTTTGCGCCGCACTCGTCACATGACAAGCGCCCAACCCAGCCATCGTCGTCCGTTATGAAAACGTCGTCTTTGTTTGCTTTCATTTCTGCACCACACCACGGGCAGCGTGGAAACTTCTTGTTTTTATTTGTCACAGTTTTTCCGCCCCTTTCTCCATGCGTTCTGCTTGAAGTTTGTAGTAACGTTCCCGCGCAGCTTTACAGATTTTTTCTCTATTCGCTAAATAATGCTTTCGATTACGTTTCAGCTGCTGTTCTCTATTTTCCCAGTAATATTCGCGATGCCTTTTTTGCAGCACTTCCTTGTGCGCTTGATAGTAAGCCCGCTGATATTCACGATACGCTTCCCCGCGTTCAGCCATCCGCGTCAACTCGCTTTCCTGTGATAAATTCCGCTCTCGGCAGCGTCTCAATCCATGCGCAGAACGCCCTCCATTCCGGCAGACGGTGATTCTTGCGCTGCTGATAGATGGTTTTAAGCTGGCGGTAGTTGGTGGTCATCCGCGCCGTCAGCCGCAAGCCAACAGGCACGTTGTAGAGGACTGCAAGATACCGTTCCGGCGTGGGTGCTTCCTTGTACTCCGCAACCAGCTTCTCCACAAGCTCGATTGTCTCCCGGCGCACATAGTCGATGCATTGCTCGTCGATGTCCATGCTTGTTATGCGGTGCATGGTTGACTGGCTCGACACAAAATCCAGAAAATGATACCGCTCGGCTTCAACCCACGCCTTGACGGTGAACGTGAGGTCGAACTGTACGACGATTCCAGTCAAAAACTGGTCGTGTCCGCTCCCCGTCTGGCAGTTGGCAAGCGCCATCGTCCGCTCTGTGACTTCCGCGCTGCAATTCTCCGTGTCGGTTGCCATCGGATAGCGGCTTGCCTTTACACTCGACGCAAGCCCCATGATTTCGACGTTACTAACAACATTCATCGCTTTTCCCCTTTCTCAATTCGCTCCACCATGTCAAACGGGTCGTCGAAATCCAGCCGGATGCCCGTCTTTTCCAATACCTCATCAATCAATTCCGCCGTTGTGAAGTACGCGCCGGGTTGAAGATACTTTTGCGTTGCCGTCAGCATCCGATGAATCCGCTGTGCGCCGAAACCGAACTCCTCTTTCATTGCAAGGCACATTCCGGCGAAAATCATCTTGATTGCATGGCGTTCCGCGTCCTTCGCTCCGCGCTCATACTCGCGTTCGTAGCCTCCCCGCGCCCTCATGATGCTCTGCGCGGTGTGGTTTAAGTCCCGCGCCGCTCGCCTCCGTTCTGCTCGGTTCATATTATGATGCCTCCCGGAAATTAGCTTTCACCGCGTCCATCAGCGCCTTTGCGTCCGCCATCGTCATCTCTTTCGTCGGGATGTTGCGGACGATGTTTGCTTCCACAAGCGCGGCGCGAACTCTGCCCAACTCCTGCATATCCATGCCGATGTTGCTGCATTCGCGCATGATGTAGTTCGTCGGCGTTTCTGCCGGGTTCTCTGCGTTCTTTGGCTGCGGCTTCGGCTGTTCGTGCTTCACTTCGTGCTTGGTTTCGTAGCTCTCGCCGTCCGGGTCGGTCATCTCCTCCGTAGGGATGCAGAACACTTGGAACAGCGCGTATTTGTAAGCAATCGCCATTGCCTTGTTGCTTGCCTTGTCGCCGCTGTCCATGCCCTCGCCCAGCGTCACCGCCTCGACAAAGCTCCCGTCGGTGGTGTAGAAGCGGAACGCGATTTTCAGCAGACTGTACCGCAGTTCTCCGCCGTTCGTCGTTGTCTTGCTTTCTCGCGCCTGCTCCAAAACCTGCGGGACGGTGAAAATTTTGTTTTTCGTCAGAATAGGCTTCAGCGCGTTCATTACATCGTCGATGCCGCGGAACTTGAAGCCCTGCTTCTGATTGTACTTGTCCTTGGCGATTGCGGAAATGTCCGCCATCGCCGAGCTGATTGCGGCGTAAATCTGCCCGTTTTCCATGCTCGTTCCTCCTGTCAGCACTCGTACCATCTCTGATACTGCTCTTTTATGTACTTCTCCCAGCGCCAATCTTCACCCGTTCGGCTGGCTTCATCAACCCTTCGCACGGGCTTCCTGCACCCTCGCGGCACTTCGTCCGTTTGGCTGCATCCGCAGTCGCAGCGCTCCCCGCTATCCAGATATGCCCCGCATAAGCAGCAGCGTCTCGCCATTCGCCTCACCCCTTCTGCACCGCGAAAACCGGGTCGCGCGGAACAATTTTGATGCCGGGTACGACTTCGCCCGTAATTTCGTCAATCGCCTGTCCGTTGTCCTCTGTAATCAGCCCTTTCAGCGCTGTCCATTTGAGTTTCGGCACGTTCTCCACGCAGGACGGCGCATTCTCGGCACACCACGCGATAATCTGCGCATCGTCGCGCTCGTACTCCGGCGCTTGCGCCTTGCGGACAAGAACGCCGCTCGGCAGTTTGTACTTCTCGCTGGTCTTCGTCGCCTTGTGCGGCACGCTGTCGAAGTAGCTTTCCAGTAGGGCGGTGAAGTAGGCAATCCGTTGCTGCGTAGTCTGCTCTACTCGGTCGCTTTGCTTTTTGTAGTACTCCTTCCACATCTTCGCGGCGTTTTCTGTTTCCATGATTTTACGCACCGCCCAGTCCGCCTTTTGGTCGTTGTCGATGATGAAACTCGCGCTTTCTTCCTGCTCGGTTTCCTCGATTTCTTCAATGTCGTCGGTGATAAACTGCTCCATATATGTTGACTTCCTTTCTTTCCCGTGTTATAATGGCAGTGGCTTAACCGCCACATTACCCTTTCTGTCCGCTCGTGCCGCGCTTTGTACCCGCGTCACGGGCGCTTTTTTATGCCCTTCTCCGGGCAATTGTGCCGTCAGGGTTCATCAGTCCGCGCGCCACAAGGTCGTTTCGCTTCTTGCGCTGGCGGATGACCTCGTTCTCCTGCTCCTGCGTCGGGTAACGCTTGCGCCGCTCCATCTCCTGCTCAAAGTCGCTGACCGTTACGCGGATGGTTTCGTGCGCCTTGCCGCCGATGCAGATGTGCGGCATTTCGCGCATGAATTTCCGGGCGCTTTCCTTGCTGATGCAGAGGATTTCGGCGACGCGCTCGGTGTTGAGGTACTGCGTCATTTCGCGCCACCTCGCTTCTCTATTCTCGCAAGCGTGTCCGTCAGACAGGCGATTGCCTTTCGCAGAACCTCCTCGTACTTATCTCGGTTAATCGGGTTATCAATGCGCCCGTCTTCCGACACGTCGCGCTCAATTGCGCTTTGCAATCCCATCACGTCCTCAAGCGCGAACCGACCTCGGAGAACGCTTCCTTCCGTCGTCGTCTCGTCTACGCCGCGATAATGGCGGCGGTAGCTATCGCAGTTTGATAACATCCACTTATGCCACAATCCCGGCGCTTTGTAGGCGATTTCCAGTCGGTCAACGTCGTCTGGCGACGGGAACGCTTCGCCACGCTCCCAGCGCCCGACGAGTGCTTCACAAACGCCGATTTCGCTTGCAATCTGCCACTGCCGGATTCCCGCATTTTCCCGTGCTTTCCGCAGCTCATTCCCTCCAAATTCGGTCATTTATTTCACCGCCTTATGTGTTATCATTTCAGTAGGCGCAAGAGTGAAAGCCGTCGCGATTACCTCCGCGATGAAATTGCCCTGTGCGTCAATTTCCCCCGCCTGATACCGCCCCGTCTCGGAGAGTGCGCGGCTATACGCCCGCTCAAACGTCAGCTTGGTGATGTCGTCCGGCGTGTTAATGCCCGCCATGTTACAAACAGCGTCGTAGACAATCCGCATTGCGGCGCTGTCTCCCAGATGCGCCCGAATCTGCTTGACGATTACCGCGTCGATGGGACACCACCGCAAGCCCTCGCCTTCCTCCGGCTGCATCGTTACCCCGGTTGCGCGTTGGAAGTCAGTCATTCCAGAGTGCCTCCATCTTGTCCTTGATTTCTTTGAGCAAGGCGCACATCGCGCGGTCGTAAACCTCGTAGGCATCGTATCCGCCATCGTGGCAGGCCCGCTGAAATTCCGAAAAGTCCTTCGCCTTCCCGCTCCGCACGTCCATCCAGATAATCTTCCAAATGCGGTCGGCGTTGCGCTTGCTATCGCAAGCATTGTCGAGTTCGCGGATGATGCGCGGCGCGTTGCACCGAAGCGTGGTTTCCATCATGTGCTGTTCAAAGAGTTCCTTCCGTGCTTCCGCGTCCGGCACGATTTTCTCAAGATTCAGGATTTTCATTTTATTTTCCCTCCCTTAGACAGCGACCGCCGTCTTGTCCATTTCGTACTTAACCGCCAACAGCAGGGCTTCCATCACGGCTTCATATGCGCTGTATGCCTCGCTGATGTAGTCCCAGCCCCCCAGCTTCGCGAATTCGTCGCGCGTCATGGCTTTCAGCTTCTGCGCGCTCTGGCGGATGGCGAAAATCGTCTTGTTCGCGTCACAGCGCGATACACAATCACCCATGCACTGGCTCTGGATGTCCTTGCCGTACTCGTCCAGCAGACGGTTCGCGATTTGCACCTTGATAACTTCATTGCTCATTGTGATACCCCTCCATTTCATGCTCAACAGCCAACAGCATGGCTTCCATCACGGCTTCATACTCGCTGTATGCTTTGTTGATGTCGTCCCAGTTCCCCAGTTTCGCGAACTCGTCGCGCGTCATGGCTTTCAGCTTCCGCGCACTATGGCGGATGGCGAAAATCGTCTTGTTCGCGTCACAGCGCGATACGCAACCGCGCTGGTTTGCAATTCGCGACTTGATAGAATCCTTTTCCATTGTGATGCCCCTTTCTGTCTTTGCGCTTTTTAGTCGATAAGTTCCCACCAGTTCACGCCAAGCGTCGGCGCAAGCCTCTTTGCGGTGTTTGGTGTTACATTCCTCTTGCCGCTATCAATCAGCGACAACATGGATTCGGAGATTCCCGTGATTCTGGCGATGTCCGCCATTTTTAACCCGCGTCGTTCTGCAAATTCCCGGATGTTCGACAACTTTTCTCCCTTCTCCGACTTTACAACCAGTAAAGTTTCTTCGCTAAAAAAATTGATTTTCTTTCTTCTTCGGGAGGGGGTGTTTGATTTTCGTTCCCTCCGTGTGTTATCCTACTTGTGCAGGATTCTGTTTTCGCGTCGTCCTTCGCGTTCTACGGCGATGTAGGTTGCCACCTCGTTAATCAGCCATAGCGCGGCGATAAGTGCGATGCTCAAACCAGCGAAGACGAACCCTGCCGGGTCTGCGTGTGGCATCTCCGTGTCACTCCTCTCTCCGTAATAGTTCCCTATGGGAAGTGTGAAATACGTCCTCCAGCGCTACCAACACTTTGTAGGACGGGTCACGCTTCCCATTCTCAATCATGCACAGCATTGGTACATTCACACCGACACGCTGCGCAACGCTCTCGCGCGACCAACCGTTTGCTTCTCGACTGACTAATCTGTGTAAAGAAGCTGGCATTACAAACGCGGTGTTTGCTGATTCCTGTGGCATCACTCCAGGTGCGTTGTCGATGCTCCAAAAGGCAAATCGTTCGCCAAGTGTCGAGCTTCTTTGCAAGATGGCGGACTTGCTCGGCGTAACGGTTGACTATCTTTCCGGCAGTGACGATGCGCCGTCTCCCAAAGAAACGGACACGCTCTACTTGGAGATTTCCGCGCTTGCTCCGTCCGACCGGGAAGAAGTCATGCGATACGCTCGCTATGTCCGGGCGAACCCGCGCAAGTGAGGTGATGCACCGTGCCGTTCCCGGAAATCCTGCTTGCTCTGCGGCTCTCGAACGGGCTGCCCCAGCAACAGCTTGCAGAACGCGCCAATGTCGCAGAGATTACAATCCAGAACTATGAATCTGGAAGAAGCAACCCCGTTCCGACGCGTCTTCTCGCAATCGCGGATGTCCTCGGCGTTTCGCTCGATACGCTCGTTGGGCGTGATGAGAACGCGTTCTCGCCGCCCGACTTCGACCCGCTGATAGAACAGGTGAAGTCTCTTTCCGCGCTCCAGCGTGCGGATGTGATGAAGTACATCGAGTTCATCAAATCCCGCTCCTGATGCGCGTTTGCGTCGGACACACACTCTACAAGGGCAAAAACGGCTCTCTGAGCGCTTTCAGCCCGTCAGGTGAGGAAAACCAGTCCCGACGTGCAAGCGCTCCTGCGGGCGTTTTTGTGCGGATTAGACGTTGCTTTCGTTCAAAGCCTTTTTCGCGTCCGCCGCGTCGTGATGGTGTACTTCACCCGGTTCTCGATGTCGGGCGGGTTGACGTGGTACATCGGGTTCACCTCCATTCACTCCTATCGTATGCTCGAAAGGTGGTGAGTATGCTATGCTTCCTTCGGAATATCGGCTTTGTCGTGATTTCCAACGTGGCAAGAAGCTATCCGACAATCAGATTGCAACGCTCCGAAAAGCTGGCTTGATGAAGCCAATTCCGCAATCGTCCGCCGATATGTATACGATTACGGTTGTCACGCCGGAGTTGAGCAATTTTGCGCTTGCAGAGATTGAGCGTTACAGGTTAAGTCGCTTGCGCTTCCTGCTTCCCGTCTCCATCTCCGCCGTCAGCTTGATTCTCTCGCTGGTAGCTCTCCTCAAGTAGCCGGATTTCCTTCATGTAGTCCAGCACGTCGCGTATATATATCCGGTACTGGTCGTAGTCAAGCCGCATATAGCGCGGTGATACAATGAGACCACCAAGCACAAGGCACAGCTCCTTGCCGTACCAGCTCAAAAGCGGATTGTTTTTGAGTACGCCTTCGCTCATGTACGTCCCTTTGCAGAGCGCGAAGTTCTCCTGTTCCAATCGCTTGACTTGCTCCTGCAAATCCTTAACCCGTTGCTTTAGATGCCGCTTGCTCTGATACACGTTCACACCTCCAAAACACGAAAGGGGTATCATCACGATGAAGAAGTTTGTTTCCGTCCTGCTGGTTCTCTGCTGCCTGATGTCTTCCTGCGTCCCCGCGCTGGCTGCTGTTGATGTTTGGTCGAGTGATAGGGTTATAGACTGCATAAAACGCGCAATGTCCGATTCTTTTGATGATTACTCCGTCACGCGTGTATCATCCGAAGAATTTCAGGCAGATATTGTATATGACGAACTTCTTACTGCAAAGAATTGCCAACCAGCTTATTATAAGGCTCTTCGAGATTCCTGCACCGAAACGTTCATGCTTGCCGCTTGGCGTGTCTGGATGAATTACTATCCAACGACCAAGATAACATTTCGCTTTGTTGACAGCTTGCATAAGAAGCCAATACCGTACTGTACTTTTACCGCTCTTGGAAGCGGAAGTAACTTCTCGTTTGATGAGCAGCCTTACGGAATAGGCATCGGTAACGACTACGTTGCGCTTGGCGCAGACCCCCAATTTATGCAGATGCTCATTGATAATTATGGGGCTTTTGGCACGGATTTTATTGCTCTTTACAGCGAAGAATCCGGCTATATAATCCGTGCTGATTCCGTGTTTTCCTCGACGTTTGTTGGCTATCTTAACGCCGGAAATACTACGGTTGTTGAATATCTGCGCTCAATCTACAAGTATTCCTTGTGGAACATGATTCATGACTATAAGGACTGCGACCCCAATAATGTAAGCGTTACCGTGTTCTTTGCAGACGGGGACAATTACGTTTTTGAGATACAGTACAAAAACGGAGACGTCACGGAAGAGTTGCTTAAGTAAACAACTCCCTAACATCCTTGACTTCCAGCACGTCGGCGATGCGAATTGCTACCAGAACGCTTGGCTCGACTTTGCCGTACTCATACCGCTGATAGTGCTGAACCGCTAATCCGCAAGATTCCGCAAGTTGTGCTTGTGTAAGCCCAGCACGGATTCTTGCGTTTTTTAAAGCCTGATTCTGCACCGCTTCTCCCTTCTTGCTTGATACAACATTTCTGTTGCATTGATATAATAGCACAACATTTTTGTTGTGTCAACCCCTTTCGGAGGTTTTTATGTGTACAATTGCCGCCGGACTTCGCCGTGTCCGTTCTTTGCAGGGCAAGACGCAACTGCAAGTCGCCGAAGCTATCGGGATACACTATCAGGCGTATCAGCGGTATGAGCGCGGCTCTGTCAGCCCATCAGGAGAAACCCTGATAGCCCTCGCTGACTTCTACGGCGTGTCGCTCGACTATCTCGTCGGGCGCTCCGACGACCCCACGTTCACGCCAGTTGCCGGAACTATCCCTTGCTCCTCAAGCAAGGACTGAATCACCTTTCGCGCTGTCAGCGTCCACATGGCGAACAGCCGCACAGTGCCGTTCTCCGTTTTGACGGGCTTGTAAGTCACCATGTCGGCGAAGTTCCCGGCGACCACCCAAGAGCCATCAGCGCGCTGTATCTGGATACCAGCGCGGAACAGCGCCTGATTAAACTCGCGTGTCGTCATGCCGTACTGCATCGCCAGCTTTGCCGTGCTGATGGGCTGCGTGTCCGTGATGTTGACGGTCGGCACGTCCGCTTTCTCGCCGTAAACCTCCGGGAACGTCTCTCGGACTGTGCATCCGAGGGCTTTCGCAATGCGCTTCATCGCGTAAACAGTTGGACTTCCCTGTCCGTTGGCGTATCGGTAGATAGTCGGCTTCGAGATACCCGACTTTTCGGACAGCGCGGCAACGCTGATTCCTTGCACCCCGGCGACGTGGAGAAAATGCCGCAGCTTGTCAGCCATCGACCTCACCCCCGAAAAGGGCTTCGACCGTCGTGCCAAGCGCACGGGCAAGGCGGATAGCGATATAAACCGTAGGATGCCTTTCGTCCCGCTCGGAGAGAGAGATTAGTCCCTGCCTACACCCGACGACTTCCGCAAGCTGCACTTGCGTCATGCCCTGATTCTTGCGGAACTCACGCAAGAGTTTAGCCATCGTGCCACCTCCATATGTCAAAATAAATTTATTTCACGTCTGTATTATATTTCTTTCAGTCCTATTTGTCAAGAGGGTGAAAGAAAAAAGTGTGGTGTAAATATATGGTTTTGTCGGAACGTCTTGTAGAATTGCGCAAAAAAAAGGGCGTCAGCCAACGAGCTGCCGCAGAAGGTATTGGAATCCAGAACGCTCAATTGAGCGGGTATGAACGTGGTGCGAACGAACCGTCCGCCGCTATGCTTGCCCGCCTTGCCGAGTATTACGGCGTGACCACCGACTACCTTTGCGGACTGTCCGCCAACCCGCAAGGAACGTCAGACCGCCCGATTCTCGACGCAACCTACGAGGCGATTATCGCCAAGCTGATGGGTGCGCCGGATGACGTTGTGCGTGAAGCGATGGACTACGTTGAGTATCTCACCGCGAAGGCGGAACGTCGGATGCGGCAGGAGCGCAAGGAACGTGATAGCTTAAAGCGCATGGCGGACAAGGGGAATGCTGAGAAGGGCGACCAGCAAGAGTAACCAGCAGGGAAAGCAAGGCGGAGAAGTAAGTGTAATTATACACCCACGCCCCCGCCTTGTCAAGCCCCTGTTTTTAGTTGCGCAAATGGTTGTCCGTTGCTTTTTGTTGATGCCAACAAAATGGTTTCTGCACCATTTTCGCGAAGCCACGAAAATGGTCTGCCGCGAAATTATCATCTGCGCGAAGCCACGAAGATGACCATGCTGTGGATATCCGCAAAAATGGTGCTCAAAAAAAGACCGCCGCCACCGCAAAAAATCGCGTCAGCGCATTTTTCTTTTTTTGTTTTCTTTTTTTATTTTATTTCTTTTTTTTCTTTTCTTTTTATACATAGCTCAGCTATTTTATTTTTAGCTTAGCTATTTTATTTTTAGCTTAGCTATTTTATTTTTAGCAGACTTTTCGCACCAAAGTGGCGGAAAGCCTTGAAAACACTGCGTTTCAAGTGCTTCGCGAATCAAAAATTCCAATTTATTCTTGGCTTTCTCTGACCTTTGAAACGGAAAATGTTACAACATTATTACGGAATAAAACGGAATAAAACTGCAAAAATAAAAATAGCTTAGCTATTCGCTTTTTTTATTTTTCTTCGCGTTTTCTAATTTTGTGTGTTTTGCAGCTCATTCCATCTGTAAGAATTTTCTTTTCCAGCCACGAAAAAAATTCCGCTTGCAGGTCATCCGGCAGTTTCTTCACCTTCTCGACGAGCGTTTTAACAACAAACTTTTTATCAAAAACAGGCATATTTTCCTCTCCAGTCGCGTATTTTCTACCGTCCACCGCAATACCATATGCTGACGCACAGCGAAATATGACTAAAAATTTTCCGTGCGTTTGCAAAATGTTTTCAATTTGTTCACAATTTGCGATGGCACTTTGCTGCGTTTTGCGGCACAATAAGAGAAAAGGAGTGATACACTTGCCACGCCAGACACTAAAAAAGCGCCCCGACGGGCGTTATGTTTGTAAATATAAGGGATTCTCGTTCTACGGGCGAACGCAGTCCGAAGCCCTTGCAGCCCGCGAAGAGTACAAAAAGCAGGAAAAATACGGCAGGAAACCACGAGAGAAGTACACGTTCGCCGAGTATGCAGCGGAGTGGCTGCCGACGTACAAAAGCGAGGTGACCATAAATGTATACGATGCATATGTCTCACGCCTTAACCAGATAGCCTCAATCCTGCCAAAGACGGAGATGAGGCTAATTACGCCGTCGGATATAAAGCGGCTATACAACGCATTCTCCGACCGTGGGGATGCGACGCGAAAGAAAGTATCCTATACGACAAAAGCAGTTTTTCGAGCTGCGTTAGGAGATGGAATTGTAGCAAAGAACCCATGTGATAGCATCACACCAGCGAAAGGGGAAGTTGGGACGCACCGCAACCTTGAGGATTGGGAAATCAGGCTCATCGAAGATACATACCAAAAAACGCCAATGGGTTTGTTTACAATGGTGATGCTATATGCGGGGTTGCGCCGTGGTGAGGCTCTTGCTCTCAACATTGATAGGGATGTTGACTTTGCCGCTGGAATAATCCATGTCCGGCATTCGTTACGATTTGAGCATTCCGATTGCTTAATAGTCCAGCCAAAAACAAAGGCTGGTATACGTGACGTTCCGCTATTTCCACCATTGAGAGAAGCGCTAACAGGCAGGCATGGCAATGTGCTTGCTTTTCAGGATGTCCCCAAAATATCCAAAGGCATTTTGAATGCGAGATGGAAACAATACTTACGTTTTTTGTCATTGGTTGCACAAAAAAAAGTCTCAATTAGGCAGCACGATTGCCGCCACACCTTTGCCACAATGCTATATGATGCAGACGTTGACGCAAAAACAGCCGTCAAGTGGATGGGGCACGCAAGCGAGTCGATGATAATGCAAATCTATGCACACCTTACGGAGAAGAAGGAAGAAAGTTCCATTAAAAGGGTAGAAACCGCGCTTGCTAAGCGCACAAGTAGTCAAAACGGTAGTCAGCACATCGAGCAAGCGACTTGAAACCTTGCATTTTCAAGGTGTTCACGATTTTGTGGATTTCCCGCTGGAGGAAGTTGCCATTGTCGAGGGCGGGCGCACGGAAAATCAAGCGCTGCTTGACCAGCCGTTCGACAAGATTTTCTTCACCGGAAGCAGTCACGTCGGGCAGGAGGTGCTTCGCCGCGCAGCGGAGCATTTGAACCCCGTAACGCTGGAACTGGGCGGCAAAAGCCCGGTGATTGTCGCGAAGGATGCTGACCTGACGCTCGCCGCGCGGCGGATTGCGTTCGGCAAGCTGCTCAACGCCGGGCAGACGTGCGTCGCGCCGGATTATGTGCTGGTGGCGCGCGAAGTCGAGGACGCTTTCGTTGCGGCGCTGCAAAAGCAGTTCGACCAGCTCTGCCCTGACCCGCTGCACAGCGCGGAGTACGTCCGCATCGTCAACCAGAAGCACTTCGACCGCCTGACCGGGCTGATGGCATCAGGGCAAATCGTCTACGGCGGCAGTATCGACCCCGCCGCCCTGCGCATTGCGCCGACCATCCTCCGCAATGTTTCGCCGGACAGTCCAGTCATGCAGGAGGAAATTTTCGGCCCGATTCTGCCAATTCTGCCCGTCAGCAGCATCGACGAAGCGATTGCCTTCGCCGCCGCACGGCCGCATCCGCTGGCGTGCTACCTGTTCACGAAAGACCGTGCCGTGCAGCGCCGCGTGCTGGACACACTGCCTTTCGGCGGCGGGTGCATCAACGACACCATCATCCACTTGGCGACGAGCCGGATGCCCTTCGGCGGCGTTGGACACAGCGGTATGGGCGGCTACCACGGGCGTGACAGCTTCCGCTGCTTCACGCATGACAAGAGCATCGTCAAAAAGGCGCTGTGGCTGGATTTGCCGATGCGCTACACGCCGTACAGCAAGAAGAAGGAAACGCTGATTCGCTTCTTCCTGAAATAATACGATTCCCAGACGAAAACGTGCCGCATAATGAATCCCAAAATAGGATAGTCCGAATGGTAAGCCGCTGTATGGATGCAATCGTGAAAGGGATACCCGCTGCAAAAGTGGGCATCCCTTTTTCGTATTTTCTCTGTTTCGGGAAAAGACCGGATTGATTTATGCCCCAAAACGTGATAGAATTAGTTTGTCATAACAAACCGACGGGGAGGAATCCCCCCCATGCTGTTGCCGAAAGGTAGTTTTTTCAGCACGGTATGTTAGTGAAAACTAACAAAAATCAAGGAGTGCAGCGTATGGAAAGTGAGCAGCGGAAAAACGCCATCCGCGGGGCGTATCATCTGACCGGATCGAACAATTTTTACGACGGCATGATTACCTGTTCGACCTTCTCCGGCAAGGCGGTCTGCCGCGTGGTGTGGGCAATGAACCGGCAGGAGTGCGAGGACTATCTCTCCAAGGCGCTGTCCGGCATCCCGGAGGATTTCGCGGGCACGATGCTGGAAGTCCCCGTCGGTACGGGCATCCTGACCATGCCCGTCTACCAGACGCTGCCGAAAGCAGACGTGACGTGTCTGGACTACTCGCCGGACATGATGGGTCAGGCAAAGGAAAAGGCGGAAAAGCTGCACCTGACGAACGTAAAGTTCCAGCAGGGGGATGTCGGCGCGCTGCCATTCGCGGACGGCGAATTTGATTTGGTGCTGTCGCTCAACGGCTTCCATGCGTTCCCGGATAAGGAAGCGGCGTACCGCGAGACATTCCGCGTGCTGAAACCCGGCGGAACATTCTGCGGCTGCTTCTATGTATCAGGCGAACACAAGCGCACGGACTGGATGATTCGCCACGTTTACGAGCCGACAAAGTTCTTCACGCCGCCCTACGAGACGGTGGACAGCCTGCGGAAACGCTTGCAGAGCATGTACGCGCAGGTGGACGTCGGCAGCTTGAAGAGCATTGCGTGGTTTATCTGCCGCAAGGCGGATTGATAATGACAGGAGATGCAGGAAGAATGCGTGAAACCAGCAGCAAAGTCACACTCTCCGGGGTTCCGGAAACCATGCTGCAAACCGTCTACGCCCGCGCGAAGGAAACCCAAAACCGCGGGGCAGTTCGCGACGAGAAAGCCGTCGAAATCATCCGCCGGCTCGACTACGATTTCTCCTTGGCGGATAAGGACAGTGCCATGTCCAGCGGCGTCATTGCCCGCACCATCGTGCTGGATAAGCTCGTAAAGACCTATCTGTCGGCACATCCGGGCGCGGTGGCGGTCAATATCGCCTGCGGGCTGGATACGCGCTGCTATCGGATGCAGGGCTATCAGCACTGGTATAACCTCGATTTGCCGGAGACCATCGCCGTGCGCGAAAAGCTGCTGCCGGAAAACGGAAAAATCTCGCAAATCGCCATGTCCGCGATGGACGACTGGGGCGGTATGATTCGCGAATCAGGCGACGCGCTGGTCATCATCGAGGGTCTGACGATGTACCTGAGCGAAGCGGACGTGCAGCGCATTTTCGATGTAATCGCTCGGCGCTTTCCGCGCGTCACCGTACTGGTGGAAGTGATGAACCCGCTGGTCGTGCGCAACTTCAAGGAAAAATCAATTGAGGGCAGCCACGCGAAGTTCACATGGGGCGTTCGCGATGGGCAGGCACTGGCGGCGCTGCTGCCGGGCTTCCAGCTGGTGGAAGAGCACAGCCTGACCGAAGGCATGGCGGAGTTCCTGCCGATTTACAAGGTGCTGGGCAAGATTCCTCTGGTGCGCAATATCTCAAACCGCATCGTCGTGCTGCAAAAATAAAGGGGATGCAATCACGGTCTGGTCGATTGTCGCGCTGGAAGCCGTCAGCTTTACGGCGCTGCTGACGCTCGGCGCAATCTGGGCCGGCGCTGACATGGAGCTGATTGTGTCGCTGGTGAAATAAGGAGGAATTCATATGGCGTTTTTCGAGAACACCCGCAAGCCGACAGGCTTCGGCGGCCGCCTCATGGTCACCATGATGAACATCGGGCATCGGGCGCTTGCAGACTGGGGGCTTCGTTTCCTGCCGCTGGCGGAGAATGCGGATGTGCTGGACTGTGGGTGCGGCGGCGGCGCGAATCTGCGTCTGATGCTGAAAAAGTGCCCGACGGGAAAAGTGTGCGGTATCGACTATTCTCCCGTCAGCGTAGAGAAGTCGCGAAAGCTCAACCAAACCGCCGTAAGCGCTGGCCGCTGCGAAGTGCTGCTGGCAAGCGTGCAGGCATTGCCGTTTGATGACGCGCAGTTTGACGTGGCAACAGCATTCGAGACGGTGTATTTCTGGGTGGATTTGCCCGCGTGCTTCCGTGAAGTTGGGCGCGTGCTGAAGCCCGGCGGAACGTTCTTCCTCTGCAACGAGTCCGATGGCGATCATGCGCAGGACGAGAAGTGGACGGAGAAGATTCCCGGCATGACGATTTACAAGGACACGCAGCTCAAAACCATGCTGGAACAGGTGGGTTTCCGCCAAGTGGAGACGCACAAGAACGGCAAAGGCTGGCTGTGCGTGACGGCACGAAAATAATGGGAAGGACAAAGCAACCATGAAAATCCTCGTTTTCGGTGCGGGTGTTCTCGGCTGTAATCTGGCACGCAATCTCTGCCGCGCGGGGAAAGACGTGACCCTGCTGGCGCGCGGCAAATGGGCGGAGGAAATCAAGCAGAACGGGCTGCGCATCAAGAATCAGCTGCTGCCGTTTCCGTCGGTGACGCACATCCCGGTAGTGACGGAGCTTTCGCCCGACGCGGCATATGACGTGATTTTCGTCGTCGTGCGTTACACCCAGCTGGAAAACCTCCTTGAACCTTTGCGGAAGAGCAGGGCGGAGAACATCGTGTTCGTCGGCAATAACCTGCGCACGGATGCGCTGGTGGCACAGCTGCCGGAGAAAAACGTCATGTTCGCGTTTTCCCTGTCCGCCGGGCATCGGGAAAGCAGCCGCGTCGTGTCGATTGACCTGAAGAAAATCACGATTGGTCAGTTGCGCACATCGCCGTCCAACAAGGCGCTGATTGACGAGATTTTCGCTGGAACGAGGTACAAGGTCGTCTATCAGCCGAACATGGGCGACTATCTGCTCTGTCATGCCGCGTTCGTCACCCCGGCGGCGTTTGCGTGCTACAAAACAGACGGCAACTTGAAGAAGCTCAAGGGGAATACGGCGTACCTGTGCAAGATGGTGGACGCAAACATCGAAGCGTACCGCGCCATCCGCGACGCCGGGCACGAGATTCTGCCGGATGCCGACAAGGCGTTCGAGAGCGACAAGTACCGCAAGGTATGCCTGCGTTTCTTCAAGCTGATGGCGGCGACGAGCCTCGGCAAAGTCTGCGCATCCGACCACGCGATGAGCGCCACGGATGAAATGAGTGCGCTCAACCGGGACTTGAAGCAATTTTTTGATGCAAACGGCGCGGATTATCCCGTCTGGCGCGCGTTGGAGAAGGAATGCGGAAAGTACCTAAAATGATTGGGCAGGCGCGCTTTCTTCGAGTTCGGCAGCATCGAGGAGCACATGAAGTACCGTCCGGCGGTCATGCAGGCGTATCCGGCGGCGAATTTCCCGATTTTTGCGGACTTCAACCACATACAATACCAGATTCGCGACCCGAAAGGCTTTGCGGACATGCTGATAAGCATCATGGACGCGGGCAAACTGCCTGAACTGCCGTTTATCAAGGCATAGGAGGAGCACCATGTTCTGGGACAACATCGCATGGGTCTACGACATTTTCGCGGATGGCATCAACCGCAAAGCGAATCGCAAGCTGTGCAAGGTGGTTGCGGGGCTGATTTCGCCGACGGACGACGTGCTGGAATGCGCGTGCGGCACAGGGCTGCTCAGCGGTGTGATTGCAAAGTGCTGCAAATCCCTGACGGCGACGGACTTCTCCGCGAAGATGCTCACGCGCGCTCGGAAGAAGTACGGGCAGTATCCGCATGTGCGGTTTGAGCAGGCGGATATCCTGCATCTCCCCTACCCTGATGCGCGCTTTGATGCCGTTGTCGCCGCGAACGTGATTCACCTGCTGGATAATCCGCATCAGGCGCTGCGGGAGCTTGACCGCGTGTGCAAGCCGGGTGGAAAACTTATCATCCCCACCTACATGAACCGGACGGACAAGGGCAAAACAAACCGCGTTTCCGGCGTCATCGGCAAGGCAGGCGCGGACTTCAAGCGCGAATTTACGCTGGAAACGTACCGGCAGTTTTTCGCCGACGCGGGCTATTCCGACATGCGCTTCGAACTGTGCGAGGGGCGGATTCCCTGCGCGGTGGCGCTGATTCGCATGGGCGTATCTGCGGACGCAAGGAGAAAACCATCATGACGATTGTGATTCAACTGGCGCTGTACTGCTTCCTACTGTGGCTGATTGTGAAAGTCGCGGTCGGGAATAACGCCATCAATGGGCTGTACTTCTACCCGAAGGCATTTCAGGAGTGCGCGATTTCGCGGGGGCTGATTGACCGCGCAACGGTGCAGAAGAAGCGCCGGAACTGCATGATTGCGCTGTATGTGCTGCTGCCTGTTGCGCCGGTGCTGATGATTGGCATGTGGAATCGCGTCACGGACTTCTGGACGGCATACGGACAGGGCGTGCTGTTTCTGGAGGTCATGAACTGGTTTGACGGGCTGGTGATTGACATGCTCTGGGTCGGTCACAGCAAGTTCTGGGCGATTCCGAAGATGGAAGACGTACCGTATACGCAGACGTGGGGGCAGATGCTCAAAAAGCGCCTGACGCTGACGGTGATTTGGCTCGTCGGTGCGTTCATCATTGCGGGGCTGGTCATGCTGATGCCGCACTGATTCTGTTTTCAGACGGTACGGATGAATTTGAAAACAATATACAAGGAGAAAACTGACATGCGTCTAACAACCCTCGATGAAGCATCCATTCAAGCCATCGGCCATGCCTTTGGCTACTACGATTATGGCAGGGAAACCGGAATGGGGGCGGCATGTTCTTCTCCTGACAAAACAGCATTGTATATTTGCGGTTTTGTCCGCGCGATGCTTGCTGCCGGACTGCTCTACACCACCAGTGAGCGCGGCGAAGCGTTCATTGCCTATCGTCTGCCGGGCGAAAGGGTGAAGCTGACGGCGTTTCTCCCACTGCTCAAAGGCGTGTTTCAGGCGATGACCTTCCGGGAACTGTGCCGGTTTGCGCGGCTGATGAAGCGCGCCGGGGCAAGCCTGAATGACCGCTACGACAAGGAGAAAACGCCGCACATCTACGTCGGGCTGGTGTGCGTGACGGAGAAGTATCAGGGGCAGGGGTACATGCGGAAGGTGCTGGAGATGGCGTTCGCGGACGGCAACCGCCTGCAAGTGCCGGTGATTCTGGAAACGGACGCAAAGTCGAAATGCGACAAGTATATGCATTTGGGGATGGAACTGGCTGGCACACGCGACGCGGGCGAACTCGGCACACTCTACGACCTCATCAAGTATCCGGATAAATAAAATTCGCCGCAGACACGGGCTGAAAGCAGCGCGTCTGCGGCGTTTTTCGTATGATACTGTCAATGTCACCCTTCCGGCGAAATAGACGTCCAGAACCGCTCGAACGTGTACTTTTCCGCTTCCTCCGCCGTCAGCCGATGCACATACGCCGCGCGCTGACCTTGGCTGCCCGCGCCGGTGGATGCGAACTCCGCGTAGTAGCCCGTCGCGGGGAAGCAGGGCTTGTTCCAGTCGTGCCACCCCTCCGGACGGATATGCGCACCCAGTTCGCAGTGCAGCAGGACGGTTTTCGCGAACTCGCGCCACGGTCTGCCGAGGTAAATCGCGCCGTCCGGGATGCCCTCGCCCTGAAAGCGGCATTTCATGAACACATAGCCGAATTCCTGCCCTTCCGGGGTGGATGCTGCCGTGCAGAAGCCGAGTGCGGGTTCTTTTTTATCGCCGTGGTCGCGCAGGCCGTCGATGCTCACGATGTCGCAGTCCTCGAACCACGCCGCCGCGCCGCCGAAGATGAAGTCGATATCGCCCTCGATGCGGCAATGGCGGTAGACCTGCCTCTGCGGGATGCGCGGCAGGAACTGCGTCGGGCCGATGAAGCCGTCCTTCTGGATTTCGCGTGGCGGCAAGGGCGCGGTGAACAGCGTATCCTGGCAGGATTTGAGCGTGCAGTCCTCGCAATGGAAGCCGTCGCCGTCCACATAGAGGGCAAGCGCCTGACCGACCTGCTCGCGCGGATATGCGCTGTTCTCCACCATCACGTTGCGGAGTGCACAGTCGCGGGCGTTGACGAGCAGCGTTGCCGTGCGGAACGTGCCGCGTTTTTTGCCGTCAGGGAGGATTTCCGCTGCGCCGTCGTGCCAAGTGATACGGGTCGTTTCGGCGCTTTCGCCCTCAATGCGGGTGTGCGGGCGGCGAAGCGCGATTTTTTCCTCGTACACGCCGGGCGCAAGATGAATCGTCACAGGCTGGTCGTCCGCCGGAAGCGCATCAATCACCGTTTGCAGGGATTGCCCTGGTGCCACCTGAATCAGCATCATTTATTCCTCCTGCTTTGCCGCGTGGATGGACGCGCCATGCCCCGCCATCGCCTGATGCTCACGTGTCAGTTCCTGATACAGCTGGGCGGGCGTCCATGCGAGGTTCGTTTCGGTCATAACGCCCTTGAGCCGCACCGGGGGGACGCGCATTTGCTTCATCGTCGTCAGGAAGCGTTCCACCAGCGGCAGTTCCGAAAACGCGAAGTAGAGCATTTCGCCGCCGACAGCATTCTCCAGCGCGGCTGCATCCGTTTGACGCTCCGCCTTTCCGCACAGTGCCCCCAGCGTCTGCCCGCAGTCCGCCAGCGGCACGTCCATCACGCGCATCCCCATTTTCATCGCGCAGAACCGGATTTTTCCCAGTTTCTGCGGCGCCACATGAAACGCCAAAATCAACTTACTTTCCATATCAAAACACCTCCCCAGAGGCGCTGCCTCTGGACTCCGGCAGGGACTTTGTCCCTGCACCCTTTCGCGCGATTGAGTTGGCGGCACTACCATACAATGCCCGCGTGTTGATTGGGGGAGACCCAAGGGGCGTTGCCCCTTGACCCCACAAGGGAGTTCCTCCCTTGACCCTTTCGCGCGATTGAATTGGTGACTTCTTCATACAACTTCCGCGTGTTTATTTGGGAACCCAAGGAGCGCTGCCACTTGACCCTTTCGCGCGATTGAGTTGGTGACACGCTCATACAACGCCCGCGTGTTGATTGGGGAACGTTAGACTTTCTTCGCGAAGATCATCCGTCCGGCACTGGTTTGCAGGACGCTGCTCACCTGCACATGCAGCACCTGTCCCACCGCATCGCGCCCGCCTTCAACAACGACCATCGTCCCATCCGGCGTATACCCTACGCCCTGCGTGGCTTCACGCCCTGCCTTGACGATGCGCACATCCAGCAAGTCGCCCATTTGCACCGTAGGGCGAAGCGCGCAGGCAAGGTCGTTCAGGTTCAGCGCCGCTACGCCTGCCTTTTCCGCCGTCCTGCTCATTGCCGCGTCGCATGTCACAATCACCATATGGTGCTTCTTCGCGTCCGCCAGCAGCACCTGCGCGAGTTCGCCGCCCGCCGCGCTGTCTACGCGCTTGACGCGCCCCAATGCTTCGAGCTGCGAAAGCGTTTCTCGTCCCTTTTCGCCGCGGATTCGGCACGTCTCCTCCTCCGATGCGCTCAGGCGCTGCAATTCCTTCTCCACCGAGCGCGAAATCAGCAGCGTCCCCTCCAGAAATCCCGCGCGGCAGACGGCAGCAATGCGCCCGTCAATCAGCACGGTTTCGTCCAGCAGTTTCGGTTTTGCCGTCTTGATTTTCCTGTGCGACAAAGCGACCTTCTTGCTCCCTTTGGGGCTGAAGCGCTGGAACATCCGCTTGAAATCCGCCGCGCGGCGAATTCCCAGCGTCACACCCAAAACGCCGAATACCACGAACAGAATCGCGCACATCGCCACAGTAAACATGCTCGCGCCCATGAGCATCACCAGCTGTGACAGCAGCGCGGCGATAATGAAACCGCCGACAAGCCCGCTGATGCTGCCAGCCTGCTGCTCGAACGTCATTTTGTCCATGCAGCGCTCGACCAGCGCGATGAGGCGGGTAATGCTGTCAATCGTGCGCGGCGCAATCAGGTATCCGCCCAGCCCCAGCAGCAGCGCAAACGCCGCATACAGCGCCAGCAGCGCGCCGACGCTCATTGCGGGGTTGCCCGCCATTGCGTTCAGCTGCACGATGACGAACGCCAGCACCGACCCCAGCCCGATGCCCAGCGCCGTCACCAGTGCCCGCAGCAGTTTCTTCACAAGATCCGATTTCATAGCTGTTGCAAAACTCCTTACAATAGAACAACACCATTAGAATAAAACGCTGATTGCCTGCATTACCGTATCGACGCCCACCAGCTTCATGCCTTCCGGCGCTTTCAGCCGCCGCATATTTTCCTTCGGCAGCAGGATGGTCGTAAATCCCAGCCGCTGGCATTCGGAGATGCGTCGGTCGCACTGCGGAATCGCGCGGACTTCGCCCGCCAAGCCGACTTCGCCCATCACAGCGACTTCCGCGCCAATCGCGGCATCCTTCAGCGACGACACGACCGCCATACACAGCGCCAAATCCGCCGCCGGCTCGGACAGCTCCAACCCGCCCGCGACGTTGATATACACATCCTGATTATATGTTTTCTGATTCGCGCGCTTCTCCAGCACCGCCAGCAGCAGCGCCACGCGCCCGGTATCCGCACCGCCGACCGTCCGCCGCGGCGTGCCGAAGTAGGAGGTGCTTGCCAGCGCCTGCACGTCGCACAGCAGTGGGCGTGAGCCTTCCAGTCCGCAGAACACGACCGAGCCGCTTGCGCCCTTCGCGCGATGGCTCAGCAGCTGCTCCGACGGGTTCGGCACAATCTGCATTCCAGCTTCCGTCATTTGGAAAACGCCCAGCTCATTGACCGACCCGAAGCGGTTTTTGACCGCGCGCAGCAGCCGATATTCCTGCTGACGGTCGCCCTCGAAGTACAGCACGACGTCCACCATGTGTTCCAGCATTCGAGGCCCGGCAATCGCGCCGTCCTTCGTCACATGCCCGACAAGGAAAATCGCCGTGCCGCTCTCCTTGCACAAGCGCATGATTTGGCTCGTGCATTCGCGAATCTGACTGACTGAACCCGGCGCGGACGCCATATCAGGGCGATACATTGTCTGAATGGAGTCGATGACGGCGACGTCCGGCGATAAGCCGCGCAGTTTTTCTTCCACATTGTCCAGCGCGTTTTCCGCCAGCACATAAAGCGTCTCCGACGTGATGCCGAGGCGGTTCGCGCGGAGTTTCAGCTGCTTGGCGGATTCCTCGCCGCTGACATACAGCACACGCTTGCCTGTTTTGCACAAATTCGCGCACACCTGCAGCAGCAGCGTGGATTTGCCGATGCCGGGATCGCCGCCGATGAGCATCAGCGCCCCTTCGACAATGCCACCGCCTAACACGCGGTCAAGCTCGCTGATGCCCGTAGACGAGCGAACCGCCACATCTTCCGGGATTTCGCGGAGGAGCATGGCTGAAGCGCCTGTGCCCGGCCGCTGTTTCGGGGCTTTCGCGGGCGCACCCGTCACAATAGGCGCGGACTCCACCATCGTGTTCCACGCGCCGCACCCCGGACAGCGCCCCACCCAGCGGGATGTTTCATACCCGCACGCGGTGCAGGCAAACAGGGTCTTTTCCTTCGCCATAAGCGACCTCCGAAAATCATATGTGTCTCCATTATAGCACATCTTTTCGCGGCATGGAAGCACCTTTCGCGGGGATTACCAATCTGCAAGCCACTATGGCAGCAGTGTCGGCGTGGGTTCTTCAGCGCGCGTCATCAGCATGTTCAGCGTCCCGCCGGACAGGGAGATACTCAGCGTCAAGTCACCGCGCGCAAGCAAAACGCCGCTGGCGATATCCTCCGCCGTCCCCATCAGGCGCGTGAAACCCTTGTCCAGCAGGGCAGTCAGGTACACTTCCGCCGCCTCTGCGGATACATTCTCCCATACAATCTGGTAATGCCCCGATGCGGAATAGTCGCGGATGTACAAAAGGCGGCCGTCGATTTCCTCCGGCAGCTCCGCCGTGAACGCATTGTCGGGCAGCGTGCCCACCATTTCCGGCTCGGCGGAGGACAGCCACGCATCCTGCCGGTGCAGCACTGTTGGCCGCGGCGTTTGCCAAATCCGCCATACCGCTGCTATGCCCACCATTATCAGCAAAACTGCCAGCAGCACCCATTTGCGGCGCCGATGCATTCCTTTGCGCTTCATGCTTTGCCTCCTTATGATATTACAAAAAAAGCCGACTCCATGCGGAATCGGCAAGCGCTCCCCAGGTAGGGCTCGAACCTACAACAACTCGGTTAACAGCCGAGTGCTCTGCCATTGAGCTACTGAGGATTATGGAATCCGGCAGCGACTTATCCTCCCGGGCCGTGTCCAGCCAAGTACTTTCAGCACTGGAGAGCTTAACTTCTGTGTTCGGGATGGGAACAGGTGGAACCTCTCCGTCATAACCACCGGAAAAAGGTTGGTTTTCACCAACGACTGCATTCTATCACGATTCCATTGCGCTGTCAAGAGGGGATGAATGTATTTTTGCTGCTGACGGCTATCGACCGGATTTTGGGGAAACTGCTATCGTCGTGCTCGACGTTATTCCCTCGTTTCCGGGATGACTGCTGAGAAGTCTATTCCTCTGAGCCGCATCTCCAGAATGATTTCCAGAACAGCTTGGCGTTGTTCCCTTTCGGCGAAGGCCTTCCAAGATTCTTCATCGGAATAATCCTTTTGAGCATCAGACCGCACAGCCAGAAGAGCACGTCTGAGATGCGTAATATTCATCATCAGATCAGTTCCCTCCATATCATCTTGATGGACTGTAAACCATGCTTTATAAAAAGCCTCTGGATAGTATATCTTAAACCAGGCAAGCTGCAGACTTGCTGTCACATAAGCAGCCGCATGTGCCCGCGGGAAAAGATACTTGATTTTTCGGCATGCTTCGATATACCATTCAGGAATTCCATGCTTTCTCATGGTGTCTGCCGTTTCTTGGCTCAGTCCTCTCCCACGCCGCACCGATTCCATGATCCTGTATGCTGCTTCTCGTTCCATACCGGCGTGTATGAGATCCTTCATAATGTCATCACGCAGCGCCGGAACATCTGCACAGACTGCGGTTTTTGAAGCGATCAACTCCCGGGCGTTGCCAATCCAGATATCCATCCCATGGGAAAGCCCCGAAATACGAATCAGTTCTTCCACCGTGGAGGGACGCAGCTCAATCAGCATGTGACGAACAAAAGCGGCTGAAAACTCCGGAATTCCGTAACTTCCTGTTTCTGAAAGGATCTGCTGCGCTGTCACGCCTAATGTCCCCGGAGAAGTGAAAAGGCTGATCACCCGCGCATCATTCAGTGGTATGTCTGACAGTTTAACGCCTGTGGATTCAGTCAGCAGATGCAGCAATGTAGGCGAATCATGTCCTAACAAATCCATTTTAAGGAGAGTACCATGCATCTGAAAGAAATCATAATGCGTAGTGGCAAAAGGGGCAGAAAAATCATTTACGGGAAATTGAACAGGGGTGAACTCATTGATGTCCCTGTTTTCCGGCACGATGACCAACCCGGCCGTGTGTTGACCGGTCGTGGTTTTCACAGCGTAAGAGAGTTTCTCTTTGACGCTTTCTGCCTCACCGGATTCCGGACCAAGATGGTGATCCAGGAAATACTGACGGGTGTACTTTTCCGCATTCCGTTCTGATAACATACCGATGGTTCCAGCACGAAAAACATGATCGTCGCCAAACTTTTCTCGAACGAATTCATGCGCCTTCCATTGTTCTTCACTTGAGAAGTTCAGATCAATGTCCGGCTCTTTTTCACCGTTCAAACCAAAGAAGGTTTCAAACGGGATTGCAAATCCGTCTTTGTCCATGATCCTTCCACAGATCGGGCAACTCCTTGCAGGCAAGTCGGCACCAATACGATACTGGGCTGCATTGACAGCAAAGTCGGCGTACCGGCAGGCTGTACAGCGATAATGAGGGGGCAATGGATTGATCTCGGAAATGCCTGTCAACCAGGCAACGAGTGAAGAGCCAACTGCCCCGCGGGTACCAACTGGATACCCATCTCTTCGGGATTGCTCTACAGTAAGCCTGGCTATCTCGAAGATTGTCCATGATTCCTGTCGGTCTATTATCGCCAGTTCATCTCTCAGGCGCTCCTCAACCTGCGGCGGAAGAGAATCCCCATAAAACGAATGCGCTTGTATCATGGCTTCCCCAGAGATGTGTTCTTCCGCGTCCGGTAAAACAGGACAGAATTTACCTTCAGCCGGGAATAATGCCAGATGATTGTCAACAAGATTCGCAATCCGCCTTGGCGCATCAATCACAATTTCCTTAGCGACGTCTTTGCCAAGGAAGCGGAATGCTTCGAGCATTTCAGCCGTTGTTCTAAAATGGTATAACGGCTGAGGTTCTGTGTCCAGAATGCCGGTATTGTATCTGATCACGGCCCTGCAAACAGCATCCTCCGGATCAAGGTAGCGGGCATTGCTGACAGCAACGACCGGAATTCCGGTCTCATTTCCAAGCAGTATGGTGTCCGATACTTCTTGGCGGAGTTGAATTTGTTCCACCGGATCATCTGTCACATTTTCAACAGGTTCAATCTCCAGATAATCGTAAAAGGCAGCAATGCGCGTGAGCGCTTCATCAGAAACGCCCTCATAAATGCTTCGGGCGATTTCGCCCCCATCACAGGCACTGCCAATTAGCAACCCCTCACGATGTGTCTGGATCCACTTTCTCGGAATGCAGGGGAATCCTTTATAACAGTATGTATGACTGAGTGATATCAGTTGATTCAAGTGGATAATGCCGATCCTGTTCGTCGCCAGAAGCATGACAGGATACCCATCTTCCACCGGGCTATCTTCTGAGGGGAGCATAAAGCCTTCGCAGCCGGGAAGAAGTTTGATCTGCTTCTTGGCTGCCTCCTGAAATGCAGCCGGGAAGGACTGAACAACGCCAAAATCCGTAACAGCGATAGCCGTATGCCCCCATTCAGCCGCCCGGCTGATGTATTGAGCTGCCGAAGCAACGCCATCAGCCGATGACATTCCGGTTCTTAAATGCAACTCAATTCTCTTTTCTAACTCCGAATCCTGTCTTCCCATAATCCTTTTCTCTTCCCGCATCAATACCGCCTCCGTATTATCTTCGGGCGATTCCATCTGTGTTCTCCTCGCATAACCAGCAGCGGATAGAAGCTCATCCAAGGAAACGCCCAGAATATCTGCCAGGCGGCAGCAAGTTGCAATCCTCGGCTTTGCGTTGCCGTTTTCCCATTTGGAGACAGCCTTGTCAGAAACGCCGATCAGCTTACCGAGTTGAAACTGCGAAAAGCCCAGTTCTGTCCTCAGTTTTATAACCAGATTTCCAAACGCATAATCCCGCATTGCCTCACCTCCTGACGTGAAAAGCATATCATAAGAAAAAGGTAAAAACCAGTAGGCAAGTATCGAAGGAAAGTAGAGCTTCAACCTTCGGACGCACAGTACGGGCAGACAGGGCTCACCCTGTCTGGATTCACACGCATCGGAACAATATTCTTATATTGGAAAAGGCTATCGTGCCGGAAGAAGCTGCTTTCATCATTTGAGTTTTTTCCATCAAGCTCATTGCACATTTTTTGTCGAGTCTCAGCTGACAGTCCATAGCTGAGATATTTATAGGATGAACCGCCTTTTGAACAGATAGTGTTGATTACCTGCGCCAGCTTAGCCTGTATCGTTCCAGCTTCAATCCACATGACTTTTCTTTCAATTCCCACATTGTTCTTGATCACAATTCCCGCTCCTTTGAGCGCCAGCGTGTAATTGTACATTGATAACAACATATTATAGCATAATACAGCGTGAATTACCAGTCTATATTGAGTTTTTATATACCAGACAAACAAAAAATCCTGCAAGCCGGCTCCGTAGAACCACCCTGCAAGCCCGTTACATGATTCAAATGCTGCCACGGGCGGCGTTCGCCGCGGTACCATCCCCAGTGCAGCAAAAACCGCTCATGCTGGAATCGTCCTTCCACGCATGAGCGGCTTTCTTGCGGTTGTAGATTTTCTTGCTCTCGACTTTCTTCGTCACCGGGGAAAACGCCCATGTTGTGCGCTTCTTGGCGTCCAGTTCTTTGCGGGCTTTCTTGCTGAGCTTGGTGCGGGGGATAAATCGTGTCATAGCAGTTCGTCCTTTCGTTGCATTTTATTAGAATCGTCTTATCTAAAAATGTCAAAAACAATACTAACAGCTTCTTTAATTGTAAAGACCTTTCCCAGAAAACTCACAGTTCCGCCGAGCACCGCCCATATGCCGCTACCAAATATAAGGCGCAGCAGCAAAATTGGCGACAGTACAAGAAGAATTATTACCACTATAACGAATATCAGGCACCCATGCCCTTTCCGTTTCCCACCGTTGCCATTATCGTTGCCGCTGTAATAATTATTATTATTGCAGCGTTCCTCTGCCTTTGTTCTATAATGAACTGTGCGACCGCAGCATGGACATGTTGCAGTTCGCGAAGCTGGATCTTTTTCCATCGTCGTGTTACATTTTTTACATTTCATTTGTTTATCCCCTACGCATCAGCATGGCATATATCAGAAAATTCTTTTATTTTCTGCGCTGTGATAGGTAATGATAACTTTTGCGTCCGGCGGGTACTTTTTCCCTGACTCCATAGACTTACCGCCAATTGTTATTTGTTCCACCATATCTTGGTTTTGCATATTACCAGAATTTTTCAGGTCATACAGCGGTAAAGATTCAATATTGCTAAAGCCTGCCGCGCGTAAAGCCGTTTCAACTGTAGCATATGATGTTTTTTTAATTTTTTTCAAAGATGGCGCTGCCATCCAGCCATAGTCAGGCTGTCTTACAAAGATTAGCACCAGTGATATGATAAACAAGAGAACATTTGTGAAAAAAGCAACTGCCGCAGCATTGCTATCCATATGCTTATTATTTACCACAAACGGCAAGATTATTGCAACAATCCATAGAATTGTTCCACAGACGATGCGGACTTTCTTTGTTCCTTCAACAAAGCCAATCTGTCTTGCTTCATTTTCCATCTTCTTAAGCAAGATTTGTTCCTCTATTCCCGACTGTCCATTTAGAAGACTATCGGGAACTACCGCCACTGCATCATGATGCGCATTCAGCCGCTCACCGCAGTTAGAGCAAAAAGTCGGTTCATTACCTCCTTCAAAGGTCATCGTTTTCCCGCATTTCGGACAATTACGGCTTTGCATTTTCTTTTTCCTCTCTTCTGGCGTTCGTCAGTAAACATGCATCAAAAGTATTCCTTGTGATTTCAAAAAATCCCCGACCTTTGCAGATCGAGGATTGCGTGGTCTGTACTGGACTCGAACCAGTGACCCCATCGATGTGAACGATGTGCTCTACCAACTGAGCCAACAGACCACATGCACCAGACGATTCATCCGGCGACAGGAGATAGTATACCATACCTTTGCCCCACTGTCAAGGGGTGTTGGGCAAGTTTTTGATTTTTTCCGCGGCGCAATGTCTGTTTTCGCCACGGGAAAGCGCGCGGCTGGAGGCCCGGACGGCGCGTGCTGCTGGTAGAGGACAATCAGCTCAATGCCGAAATTGCCGCAGAACTGCTGAAAATGAGCGGGCTGACGGTCGATTGCGCGTGGGACGGCATTGAGGCGGTGGATTGTCTGGCTAACTGCCCCGACGGATATTACGACATGGTGTTCATGGACATTCAGATGCCGCGGATGAACGGCTACGACGCGACCCGCGCCATCCGCAGCAGCGCGCGCGATTACTGCAAGCGTGTGCCGATTGTCGCCATGACCGCCAACGCCTTTACCGAGGATGTACAGGCCGCCAAGACGGTCGGCATGAATGAGCACATCGCCAAGCCGCTGGAGCTGGCGACGCTGGCTGCTGTCCTCAGGCGGTATCTGGGCGGCGGCGATGCCTGATGCCTTTCCCGCACTTGCTCTCCATTGCCTGGTCGGCGCTGACGGCGGTGTGAGCGATACGGAAGGATACAGCGGCGCTGGCAGAAGGGGGAAGGGATGCCCTTTCCCGAATCCAGTCTGCATTCCATACGTCTGTTTCTCACACGCATGGATGTATTTGTTTCAGGGGGCTCGCGTCTGCAGACGCGACAAGGGGGCTTTCCAATCGTCACCTTGACCCCTTCGGCATCGCCATCCCTTCCACACATTTCAAAAGCATAATTGTAAATTCACCCAACCATCACGCAAAAGAATGCGCGAACGATTGACATTTTCCGCCCAAATCGGTACAATGAAGCTGGGGAGTTCTGCCCCGGCTTTTTTGATGGACAAACGCAATTTGCAACCGAAATACATGCCGGAAATAGTCTTACTTTCAGGAGGAACGGGCTCATGACCAAATCTACCACACGCCGATTCCTGTGCTGCCTGCTGGCGCTCTGCTGTCTGCTGGGCAGCCTGACCGCCTTCTCGCTGGCGGCGGGGACAAGCTATCCTTACAGCGCGTCCGTGAATGCGGATACCAACCTGCGCCGCAGCCCCTCATCGGCGGAGAGCAACATCATCGCCCGTATCCCGAAGGGAACGATTCTGACCGTCACGGGCGCAAGCGGCAATTTCCTCTGCGTCACCTATGACGGGCAAGTCGGCTATATCTTCAAGCAGTACGCCGAGCAGGTGACGACAAACACGTCCGAATCCGGCAGCGTCGCGTATGGCTTCCCGTACTATACGACGACGAAATCCTCCGTCAATCTGCGCACGACCCGCTCCACCACCAGCGCGCGCGTGACCACCATCCCCAAGGGCGCGACCGTCATCATCCACGGCGTCAGCGGCGACTGGGCGCAGGTGACGTATCAGGAGAAAACGGGCTACTGCATGACGGCGTATTTGAAGCTGCTGACGGTGGTGGAACCGACCGCCGCCCCGACGGCTGTGCCGACCAGCGCGCCTATTTTAGAAGACAGCACCTACAAAGTGCTGCAAAACGGCTCGACGGGCAATCAGGTGCTGGCGCTCCAGCAGGCGCTGGCGGAACTGGGCTACCTGACCAGCACGCCCGACGGCACTTACAATACCACCACCACGCAGGCGGTTATCGCCTTGCAGAAGATGAACAGCCTGCCCATGAACGGCATTGCGGACGCGAATCTGCAAGCGCTGATTTTCCATGGTCAGCCCAAGAATTCCTCCGGCACGAAGGTTTCCATCAAGACGCTTCCCGCCCTCTCCGGCATCACCATCCGCCTGCATGACCAGGGCGTGCTCGTCTCTACCGTGCAGACGCGGCTGACCCAGTTGGGCTACTATGACGACGAAATCAGCGGCGTATACGATGTAGCGACGCAAACTGCGGTCAAGGCATTCCAGAAAGCAAACGGCTTAAAGGCCGACGGCGCGTGCGGCACGGCGACGCAGGAGAAGCTGATGAGCGCTGCCGCTGCCCCCGGTACGCTGCCGACCATGGAAGTGACCGTAACCGCAACCCCCGCGCCGACCGACCTGCCCCCGCTGACCACCCCTGCCGCGACCGTCCGCAAGGGTTCAACCGGCAATGACGCGCGCCTTGTGCAGCAGCGGCTGATTGATTTAGGCTATCTCTCCGGCGTCGCGGACAGCATTTTCGGCACGGCGAGCGTGAATGCGCTGAAGGAGTTCCAAGCCAAGAACGGTCTGAGCGCTGACGGCATTGCAGGTGCAAGCACTTATCAGGTGCTGTTCAGCTATCTGGCGATTTCGGCGGATTACATCGTTACCCCTGCGCCAACGGCCACCCCGCTGGCGACAGCGACTCCGACCCCCGCGCCCATCACGAAGGACAACGTCGTTACCATCCGCCAAGGCACGAGCGGCGACGCGGTGCTGCGTTTGCAGGAGCGGCTGACGGCGCTGGGCTACTACAATTCCCGCCGCGACGGGGTCTGCATGGCGGACGACGCAGCGGCCATCCGCGCTTTCCAGCGCATGAACGGGCTGTCGGTGGACGGCGTCGCGGGCTATGACACGCAGGTGCTGCTCTACTCCGCAACCGCAATCGGCAGCGACGGCATCATGGCGGGCGCATCGGTGGATGTGAGCGTCACCCTCCGCCGCGGCATGACGGGCGAAGCCGTCCGCGCGCTCCAGCAGCGGCTGATTACCCTCGGCTACCTCTCCGGCACAGCAGACGGCATTTACGGCACAGCGACCGCCGAAGCCGTCTACAATTTCCAGAAGCGAAACGGACTCACCCGTGACGGCGTGGCGGGCAACAAAACGCTGATTGCCCTCTACTCCGCCTCTGCCGCCACCCCGACCCCCGCGCCGACGATTGCGCCTGTGAATACGCCCTCCGCCGCATCGGTGATTGCCAGCGCCTCCGCGCTCCACCGGGGCGACAACGGCACGGCGGTCAAGGCAATGCAGCAGCGGCTGATTGACCTTGGCTACCTCACGTCGGGTTCTGCGGACGGCATCTTCGGCGTCAAAACGTATCAGGCGCTGCGTGACTTCCAGCTGGCGAACGCCCTGTATGTGGACGGCGTTGCGGGCAAGAACACAATTGCGTCGCTCAACAGCAGCAGCGCCACTGGCAAGAACACCGCGCGCCCGAACACCACCGCAACCCCCACCCCGAACATCTCCAACGACATTGGCACAACCACGAAGGTCAGCGCGGAGAACGTCGTCTACGAATACTGGTACTCGACGGTGCGCAGCGCCTGCCGCCAGTACCCCTACGCAACGGTCTACGACTACTCCACGGGCATCTCGTGGCAGGTTCACATGTTCTCCTACGGCAAGCACGCCGAAGCCGAACCGCTGACCGCGGCAGACACGGCGAAGCTGGAGCAGGCATTCGGCGGCAACACATGGACGCCCAAAGCTGTCTGGGTCATCTTCGCTGACGGCACGGTTCGTATGGCGACGACCCACTCCATGCCGCACGAGGTGCAGCACATCACAGACAACAACTTCCCCGGTCACCTGTGCATCCACTTCCCGCGCACGCAGGCGCAGGTAACGGCGATCGGCCCCTACGCCATGAGCCACCAGCAGACGGTGGAAAAGGGCTGGGCGGAAACACAGGCGATGATTGCGAACTAATTTGGATATATAAAATGCCGCCGGAAGGATGGGGAATGTCCTTCCGGCGGCGAAATTTTGCGTTAAACCGCGTTTTGTCTTGACACCATCCATGACACCAGCTATAATAAAAGCGGAAGGGATAATTTGATGTCGAAGTGGGAAAAACTATTGCAACGAATCTTGTCCTTATCAAAGGACTTGCGATTCGATGAACTGCGTAAAGTATTAGAGGACTACGGCTACCAAATGTTTTCCCCTCGCAGCGGCAGTAGTCACTATACCTTCCGCAAGCCCGGCTGCCAGCCAATCACCATTCCTAAGCATGAGCCCATTAAGAAAGTATATGTCGAAATGGTTCGCAATATTGTTGAAAGTGAGGCGAATCGTCATGAAAACGCTTGAACAGTATATGGCCTTGCCCTATCCTTTGGAAATCATCCCTGATTCTGATGAAGGCGGCTTTGTTGGCAACTACCCTGACTTGCCGGGATGCCTGACCTGCGGCGAAACGATGGAGGATGTCGTTCGGAACGCAGAGGATGCGAAGCGCGCATGGTTGACGGCAGCATTGGAAGAGGGGCTTGTTATCCATGAGCCGAATCTGCCAACCGCTTACTCTGGTCAATTCAAGCTCCGCATTCCCAAATCGCTGCACCGTTCTTTGGCAGAGCACTCTCGCAGTGAAGGAATTAGCATGAATCAATACTGCTTGTACCTGTTAGCAAAAAACGATGCGCTGTATGGCGCATAATGCACATCACCCACATAGAATCGCCGCCGGAAGGACATTTTGCATCCTCCCGGCGGCGACTTTCTATGCTATTCCGCTTCCTCCGCGCCCCACATCTCCGGCACTTTCGGACACCCCTGCCGCTTCTTCGCGGCGCGCGCTTCGACGTAGCAGCCGCAGAGCGCACACGTTCCGCTATGCAGGTCGTCGCAGGTGCGGCAGATGTTCAGGCGCGCGGCGTAGGTCGCTTCGTCGGTCTTCTCGTCCGCCGAGAGCGAATCCACATAGTCCCGCACGAGCTTCGCCATGTCCGCCTGACCGCTTTCCAGCAGCGTGCAGCGGCAGGGCTTTCGCGCATCAGCCACGAATCGTGACCTCCACCACTGAGCAGGCAGGCAGCGTCATCTTGAGACCCGTTTCCGTCACGCGGACGGCGTCGAACGGCTTCACCGTCACCTTTTCCGCGTCCTCGAACGTGTTCTTGTCACGCATATCGCCCGTCAGGATGCGCGCTGTCACGTTCTTCGCAGACGCGCCGGAGAGATGCACCACCACGTCCAGCGCATCGGTGCAGGATGTGTTCGTCGCCGTCAGGGTGATGACACCGTCCTTCTCCGAGGCGGTCGCAGTCAGCTGCTTCACGCCGCCGCACTCGCCGCAGGTGATGGCGGACGGCAGATAGTTCGCATCGTGATGCGCCTTGTAGAGGTCGAAGACGTGATACGTCGGCGTGCAGATCATCTTCGCGCCGTCGGTCAGGATAACTGCCTGCAGGACGTTGACCATCTGCGCGATATTCGCCATGACCACGCGGTCGCAGTGGCTGCCCAAGATATCCAGTGTCAGCGCCGCTACCATCGCGTCGCGCATGGTGTTCTGCTGATAGAGGAAGCCCGGATTCGTGCCGGGTTCGCAGTCGAACCACGTTCCCCATTCGTCGACAATCAGCCCGACGCGGTGCTCGTGGTCGTACTTGTCCATAATCGCCAGATGGCCGCGAATCAGCGTGTCCATGTAGGCGGCATTGCGCAGGGTAAGGTAGTATTCGTCCGCATCGAAATCAGTTGCGCTGCCTTTCTTGTCCCATGCATACGGCACGGTGTAGTGGTGCAGGGTAATGGCGTCGAGGTAACGCCCGGCACGCTCCATCAGCTTGTCCGTCCAGTTCCAGTCGCCGGAGCTTGGCCCGCAGGCGATGCGGTAGAGCTTATTGTCGCCATAGTTGCGGCAGAACGTCTGGTAGCGGCGGTATTCGTCGGCATAGTATTCCGGGCGCATGTTGCCGCCGCAGCCCCAGTTTTCATTGCCCACGCCGAGGTATTTGAGGTTGAACGGCTCCTTGTGCCCGTTCGCCCAGCGCTTCTGCACAACGGTGGAATCGCCCGTGGAATTCATGTACTCCACCCATTCCGCCATTTCGCGCACCGTGCCGGATCCGACGTTCGCGTTGACGTAGGGTTCGCAGCCGATTTGGCGGCACAGTTCCATGAACTCGTGCGTGCCGAAGGAGTTGTCCTCCACTACGCCGCCCCAGTTCGTGTTCACCATGCGCTTGCGGGTTTCTTTCGGGCCGATGCCGTCCTCCCAGTGGTATTCATCCGCAAAACAGCCGCCCGGCCAGCGCAGCACCGGCACGCCGATTTTCTTCAGCGCCTGCACCACGTCCGTGCGCATGCCATTGACGTTGGGGATGTCGGAGTTTTCGCCCACATAGACGCCGCCGTAAATGCAGCGTCCGAGGTGCTCCGAGAAATGGCCGTAGATGTTCTTGTTGATTTTCTTGCCGGATTGCCCAGCCGCGTTGATGGAAAGGATTGCCGCCATCTGCTTGTCCTCCGTCTCTTTTTTGTGCTGGTTGCGCTCATTGCGCGCATTCATAAAGTAGATATTCGCCCAATCTATCAGGATTCCTGCCGCATTTTTTCTTTTTTTACGAAATGTTTTTCGACAGTGTGATGGTCGTCACCGCGGGCGAGTTGAACAGGCGGAAGCTCATCCACCACGGGTAAATCAGCCCTTTGCCCAGTCCGGGACTAACATACTGCCAAATTCCGCCAAAGAAATTTATCCCCTGCACCTGACTGTCCTCCGGAAACCAGCCCAGTTCCGGCACATACAGCGCACCCATGCCTGGAATGCGCCACTGCCCGCCGCAGTAGCCGCCCGCGACAATCAAGTCCACATTGTTCATCGCGCAGACGGCTTTCGGGTCGGCGTTCTGCTTTGCGGTGGTGATGTACTCCTGCGTCAGCGGCATTCCGCTCACACAGACCTGCATGTCCTTGTTCGTCATTTCCGCCATGGCCGCCTCGATGCGGTCAAGCCTGTCCAGCTGATAGACCGCCAGCCGCTGGAGCGCCGCCTGATCAGCCGTCAGCGTCGGCAGGGCATTCAAGCCGTCCAGCTGCTTCTGGTATGCCTTGCGCGCGCTGGGGATATTGAGTGTATACAAATCCTCCGGTACAAACCAAATGGTGGATTTTTCCCGCGTGAATGACACGGGGATATCCAGCATCGTCACGCCCGCGTCAATGAGCGCCTGCGCCCAATCCGCATAAGGCGAAAGGGAGGCGTGCGCCGTCGTCGCGTAGGGGGACGGGTCGCCGCTGCCGGGCAGGAACAGCACCTTCGACCCCGCCGGAAGCTGCTCCAGGAGTGCCAGCGCCGGCGCCGCGTCGCCGTTCTCGCCAATCATATTGCCCGTCATGATGACGCAGGAAACTGCGCGCGTACCAACCGCTTTGCCAATCGACGCCTGATTCAGCCCGCGGTACTCCCCGTTCAAATCCGTCAGCAGGAGAATCGACCACTGATCCAGCGAATTGGGCAAATCGGGAATGGTGACCGTTTGCCGCAGCGTCTTGACGGTATTGCTGATGGCAAAGTTCGCCACCGCACCCGCGCCAAACGTCAATAGCAGCACGACCAGCAGCGTCACGCCGATTTTGCGCCCCAGATGGGATTTTTCCTCAAAAATGTTCTCATTCCGTCTGGACAAGGGCGTTCCTCTCCTTTCTGACTTTCTTGGGAAATGCGGTTACTCCGCGTCTTCCCCCGGCACATACGGCATCAGGAAACAGTTCACATAGTACGCATATTTTCCCGACGTCGAGTTGCTCGGTTTTGCCGTCACGACCGTGTAATCCACGCAGTCACTCGCCGGAATCTCGCGCTCGTCCTCCGGCACTTCGGACAGGTTTGTCGAGGTCTTTTTGTTCGTGTTCACCTCGGCGTTCATGTCGTAGTCGTGGATGTACATCTTGACGCGGCTTGCCATATTTCCCTCCAGCGTCGTGATGCGGTACTTGCCGTCGCCCAAGTCCTTCACGTCGTACACCAGCGCAACGTGAATCGTCTTGTTGAACGAGCAGCCGTACACCAGCAGGAAGCCCGGCTGCGGCACGTTCGTCGTGCGGTTCATCAGCTGATAGCCGCGCAGCAGCTTGCCGACGCTGGCCTCCTTAACGTGATGGACGCCCTCCACCTGCACGAACACGCCGTCCTCGGATTCCTTCGCGGCCTTCTTGACCGCTTCCAGTTCCTCCATCTCGACGTTCGCCTGCATCATGCACCAGGTGATATAGCCGCCGCACCAGCCGAAGCCGATGCCCTTGCCGCGCCACTCAGTGTACTTATTGACGTTTTTGAGCGTCTTGCCGTCCAGCTCTTTCCATTCGTTATAGGCAATATCCAGCACCTGCTGAATCTGCTCCGGCGGCTGCACGGGCGCTTCAGTGGAAATCGCGACCGGCGGGGGCGTCGGGGTGGCTTTGGCGGCGAGCGCCGTTGGCAGGAGCAAGGTCATCAGCAAGAGGGCACACAGCCCGCGAAGCAAGCGTTTCATCAGTGAATCCTTCCTTTCGGAGATTTCTTCAATTTAAGCATACCACGTTTTAGGATGTTTGGAAAGGGGCAAGTGAAGTTTTTACAAATGAAAGCCGCCATTCGACTTTTGATAGCGGTCGAATGGCGGCTGATGTTCTATTCTTCTCACGGATAAACACGCGGGCACTGTATGCAGTCGTCACCAACTGAATCGCGCGGAAGGGTCAAGGGAGGAACTCCCTTGCAGGGTGCAGGG